>Ga0163179_10002459_pt1 | contig 12913 bp, 9 predicted proteins | sample AtlANTMetagenome_FD_109643 | JGI IMG/M metagenome (GOLD analysis project Ga0163179, IMG submission 109643) | Marine eukaryotic phytoplankton communities from the Atlantic Ocean - Atlantic ANT 2 Metagenome | ecosystem: Environmental > Aquatic > Marine > Oceanic | place: North Atlantic Ocean...
ATTAAAGTCGAGGATCGTCAAAGCTTGGGCAAGACTATTCTCGCCGATTTTCCCGAGAATGACACCCATGACGATAGCCGCCACGGAATAATCGCTTTTACGCAGAAAATATCCCGCGATGCCTGCCAAAAACATCGTCAACACATCGAAAATATTACCACGCAATGCATAAGCGCCGATCGTGGAGAAGACCATAATGCCTGGCGCAAGCAACGTGAAAGGCACACGCAGTAAATGAACAATAGTTTTAGATTCTACCATACCAAGAAAGAAAATTGCGAGACTGGCCCAAAACATCGAAGCGAATAGGATCCATACAAGATCCGGCGCCTCCACCATGATCAGCGGACCTACGTCCATGTCATGGACGTTAAACACTCCAATCATCATGGCCGTCAGCGCCCCACCGGGCAGGCCAAGCGCCAACAAAGGAATCATCGCAGCCCCGGTCGCTGCATTATTTGCTGTCTCCGGCGCGACGACGCCTTCTGGTTCGCCGGAGCCAAATTTTTCCGGCGTCTTGGACCAACGGACCGCTTCATTATAGGATAGGAAGGCCGCGAGCGTGGCGCCCACACCCGGCAATATACCGCTGAACCAACCTATCACAGTGGACCGTGCCACTGCCCATCGCATCGCCCAAAATTCCGCGCGGCTCGGAAAATCGACCGAGATCTTCGGCCGCTCATATGTGCCTTTCGACATACGTTGGCCCTGCAGAAACACTTCGCTGACCGCGAAGAGGCCCAGAATCAAGGGGATAAAACCTATGCCGCCACTTAGATACAGCATACCAAACGTATAGCGTGGCGTAGCGCCAACAGGGTCGTTACCAATACAACCGATCATCAGGCCCAGCCCTAACGATAACCAGCCTTTTGCTAATGAACGAGAGCCGACACCGGCAACCACCGTAAGACCAAAGAATATCAGCGCGGTGATTTCGACCGGACCAAAGGTTGACACCGCAAAGTTAGCAAGCGGCTCGGTCGCCACCATCATTAAGACGGCTGATAAGGTGCCACCAATTGCTGAACAGGTTACCGCATATCCAATAGCCTTACTCGCTTGACCGTTTCGGGTCATGGGATAGCCGTCGAAGGCAGTCGGCGCGTTTTCCACCGAACCCGGAATATTAAACAAAATAGCCGTAATCGCACCGCCATAAATGCCCGACACGTAAATCACGCCATACAGCATGATGGCATGCTCAGCTGGAAACCAAGCGGTGAAGGGTAACAAAACAGCTGCAAGAGTAAGAACGTTCAATCCGGGGATTGCGCCAAAGACGAGGCCGCCTATCAACCCGCCGACAAATATCGTGATACCAATAGGGTTTGTGAAAAGAAGTTCAGTACCGTGTAAAAATTCTTGCATTTAACCGCCCCTTGGCCGCTTTACTGGATAAGGCCGATCATTTCGCCATTCAGCGAATGGAACCAACCAGCCCCCATCGGCAGAGGCGTGAATATCAATTTATAAAAAACAAATACGATGACCGCGAAGAAACTGAACGTAAAGGTCAACAACACTTTCCAGCTGCGTACGCCCATAACCCAAGAACACGCAAGCAAGAAAAAAGGTGTGACCACCAAGAAGCCCAGCTTATGCATGCCGAACACCCACAGTAACGGCAGGATAAACATGGCAATCGTTTGTGCAGACAGCGGGCCGACGTCGTCTTCAGCCTCATCAAAAATTTGATCCGTCAAGCCATCAGCTAGTTTTGCCGTGCCCCGCCAAAATTGCGACACGATCAATACGCCTGCAGCAATCAAAATGATCGTAATAATGACATGCGGCCAATGCGCGGCCCCAAGTGCAAACGTAGGAAGCGGTTTATCAAAATCGACCGCCAAGGCATAGGCAAGCATGGCAAATACCAACCAAATACTCGCCTCGATCAATGTCTGCTTACGGTTGCTCTTTTGTGATTCGCCCGGCTCGGCCATTATTCCGTCCCGAATTGGCTTAAATTTTATTCCGAAAAATAAAGGGAAAGGTCCCGTTCACAGAATGTAAATTAACAATGACGAGAACGGGACCGTCCCTAAACCAGTTGGCGAACAATGAGCTCTCTAGAGCCCTTTGCGAACCTTGCGTCCCATACCCTTGAAGATCTTGGCATAGGTTTTAACAGCATCGTCAACGGCTTTGGTCGTATCAGCCGTGCTTTGATATGAGTTAACGATTGTCAAACTTTTACGGACCAAGAACTTCTGATGCTTCTCGCTTTTGTATGCTTTCGTAAAAACGTGCTCGAGGTATTTTTGAATTGGCGCAGGCGTACCCTTTTTAACCCAAAGACCACGGACGCGGAGCAGCGGCTGCCAGCCAATCTTATAGTCTTGGCCGATGGCTTTGGTGTCCGGAAAGACGCCAAACCGTTTCGGCCATACAGCTAATACTGGCGCCAGCTTACCCGCTTTCACGTGTTTAATAACGTCGCCAGGTTGCTCCATAAGCACATCAAGCTTGCCACCAATGACCGAGCCATAGCGCTGGGCCGGCTTGTCAAACAACACTTGCTTTACCTTGATGCCGAAAAATTCCTCGACCTTAGCCATAGTGACCAGCTCCATCTCCGCATTAATGTTAGAGACGTTGAGCTTGTTTGCTTTCGCATAGGCAACAACCTTGTCCCAGCTTGGCTTGCCGCCATCTAAAAACCTCTTATCGTCTGGCTTAATAAAAAGCGCAGTCGGCGCTATATTACTAGTAATGACCGGGGTCAAATCTTTGGTCGGGTGAATATTGTGTGCGCCACCGACATACTTAGTAATCAGCGTGTCCGTATGCTGCAAGATAGTATAACCGTCTGCAGGCGCTTGCTCAAAATCAGGCAGACAGTTTACACCGCCACCGCCAGGCTTATTCACCTTGTTGACTTTAACACCCATAATCTTGCTAGCCGGTCCTTGTAGAGCCGCAACAGCCTGATCCGAACCACCACCCTTGCCGTAACAAACAATTATTGTGATTGGACGCTTCGGATAATCGCCCGGTTTCTTGTGCCCACCGGCGAGTGCCGCTGTAGCGAAAGCTCCTCCTGCAAGCATCGCTGCAATACCGCCGCCAACGATAGTTTTCGTAAAATAATTCATAGCGAACTCCTCCCTTTCCAAATCATTTTTATTAAAGATGCTAACCACATCTATTAAAGAAATTTCGGCCATCCAGCCTTATTCGTATACTACTAATCTAAGCGTTAAATTCCATGTTTTTCCATAAAGCGGCGTGAATTATTTCGAGGGGGTGTGTTGAAATAATTCATAATTACGATACGTCTAAGACGAACCAGTTAAGCGTCTAGTTTTTATTAGGGAGATCATAATTATGCTGCTCAAAATTGGCGATACCGCGCCTGATTTCGAAATAGACACCACGGAAGGCCCCATAAAGTTTCATGACTGGATTGGCAACAGCTGGGCTGTCATTTTTTCCCATCCAAAAGATTTTACGCCTGTATGTACCACCGAGCTGGGCTATATGGCTGGCCTGAAACCCGAATTCGAGAGACGAAACTGTAAAGTCATCGGCCTGAGCGTCGATCCGGTCGACAGTCACGTGAAGTGGGCAAAAGACATCGAAGCGGCTACCGGCCATGCACCGAACTACCCACTTATCGGTGATAGCGAGCTTAAGGTCGCCAAATTGTTTGGCATGCTACCCGCCGATTCTGGAAATAGCTCCGAAGGACGCACACCTGTCGACAATGCAACGGTACGTAGTGTGTTCATGATTGGACCAGACAAAGGTATCAAGCTGATGCTCACTTATCCCATGAGCACTGGGCGCAATTTTGATGAAATCCTTCGCGTATTGGATTCCATGCAACTGACAGCCGAACACCAAGTAGCGACACCGGTAAATTGGCAAAGAGGGGATGATGTTATCATCGCGCCTGCAGTATCGAATGAACAGGCCGAAAAGAAATATCCTGAGGGCTGGGGTGGTCCACTGCCTTATATTAGGACTATACCCGACCCAAAAAGATAGAGCAGGAACTCCAATTAAAAGGGGCCAGACGGCCCCTTTATTTTCCACTAAAAGCAATCATCGTGCATGTAAAATGCGTCATGAGGCTTTGGTAGATGGGGTATTCGCAAAAAGATTATCCGTCCGCCCGCCAGGGACATTTTGTTTCCTCATTTGATCGATAGACAAAACACCATGCTTACGCAAGCACCTCGAAATATCAAAATATCACATGCCGCTGCACGCACCAAAGATTGCCGCTAAAGGAAAATCAAAGGAAAAAGGCTTCAATTATTCTCTTCGCTCCATCTCCAGAGAATGCCTGTATTCATATTTCTACAGACGGTCTGCGTTTCATAATTTAAAGAGTCAGACGGCGAGCATCGCCATAAACCTATCCACTGACATGGCGCGCAGTCGATCCTGGTCATAATAAAGCTCACGAAATTTCTTTTCATTTACGCTGATAAGACAACCTGCCGTGTTCTGCAAAAATTTCTGCGCCAAAACATCGCGCGCTGCATCCCGTCTCCGCGCATCACCAAGCGGGAAAAGTACTTCAACTTCTGCACTCGAACTACCATCGGCAAAAATCACCTGAACCGCAGTCGCATCCGAACGCACCTCAGGATCGGCAAAACCTTTGGTGTAGCTTTCCCTTTCGATCAGCTGAATTTTTTTCCTCAGCAAATCAACTCTCGGATCGGAGGCCGCCTCATCATGGTAGTGATTGTATTCGAGGAAACCGTGAATCAAGCCGATAGCGACGATATATTGCATACAATGATCGCGCTCCGACGCAGAGGTTAATGGTCCCCTTTTATCAACTGTTCGCATTGCGCGCTCGTGAGTGTAGACATCAATACGCTCAATTTCACCAAGCCGGCCCTGTACCATCGGATATAACTCTATGACCGCCTCCATCGCCGTTTGCGCCCGAAACTGAGCGGGATAGACCTTGAATAAAATATTTTCCATCACGTGACAGCCATAGGGTGACGGATAGATAAATGGAACCCCGCGCTGTTCCGCATCATGGACGCCGACATCTGCGGTCGACATAACCCGTGGAAAACCGGCCTCTCCATCGACAGCCTTTAATGCGTGCCATATGCCACGAGCCGCCGCATCGGGTGAGCCCCAATTCTTGCGCGGTGTCGTATAGGGATGACGATAGATGCGAAGCGGTTGTCCATCCGCCCAGCCCTGTGAAACAGCATTAATAATTTCGCATTTCTCGCCGCCAGCCAATCGGCATATCACTGCCGCCGTTGCCGCCTTCAAGGGGGCAGTATAATCGTACGGCCCAAAATCATTCTTCATCAGATGCAGGCCCAAAATCTCATACGCTTTGATACCGAGCGTGAGCACTTCATCCATCCTTATATCGCGCCCACGGCGTGCAAAATAATCAGCAGTCGCGAGAATAGCACCCCACATGTCCGATGGATGTCCGCCGCCCTTGCCAAACCAGCTATCATTGAAATCTAGCCAGCGGCCCATGGTGCCAATCGCAAACGCCGCCGTCACCGGATCAAATTCATAGCCCGTTCCCGGCACCCGTGATCCACCGGGAACGATAGCATCCGGCACGATCGGTTTTATGACCCTTCGGCACTCTGCCTCGTCGAGTGCCTTCAATGCACACCCGATAAAGTCAAATAGGGCAAGATGTGCCAGTTCATAGGCTTTGCTGGACTCAATTTCCATTTCCGAAACGTAAGAAGCGATATCGCTTAAGGCCTGATCCGGTGTTTCCTCAACAGTTGCCACCAATTCTCTCCACTTGTTGGTTTCCGCTTCGCTCGGATGAATTTACACGAATATTCGCTTCAGCCTATAAAGGCTCCGATCTCACATGAAGAGTTGGCAATGACTAAACCTCTCGACGGCGTCAAAATTCTCGATCTGTCTAATATTATAGCAGGCCCGCTGTGTACCTATCAGCTGGCCCTCATGGGCGCAGACGTTATTAAAATCGAACGACCCGGTAGCGGCGATCTTGCACGGAAAATGGGTATGGACCCTGAACGCGGTCGCAAGCAAATGGGCGTTTCCTTTCTCGCGATGAATGCAGGCAAAAAATCCCTTACACTAAATTTGCAGCACGAGCGTGGTCGAGAAATTTTTAAGAAGCTGGCATCTGATGCTGACGTCGTGTTCGAGAACTTTCGTCCCGGCGTCATGGCCCGTCTAGAGCTTGACTATGATACCTTAAAAGCTTTTAACCCCAGTCTAATTTATTGCGCGGTTTCGGGGTTCGGCCAGGATGGACCACTCTCTAAACGCCCGGCGTACGACCAGATCATTCAAGGTTATTCAGGCCTTATGAGCCTGACTGGTCCGGAGGACGGCGACCCCTATCGGGCAGGCTACACCGCCTGCGATTCCATGGGCGCCATGACCGCGGCTTTCGCAGTAACCGCTGCCCTTCTGCGAAAGAAGCAGACTAGCGAAGGTGCCTTTATTGATGTCTCTATGTTAGATGCAACCATGACCACTATGGCAAGTTGGGTGATTTCCAATCACCTAAATACGGGGAACGAGCCCCAACGGCTAGGCAATGAAAGTCATTCTGCCGCACCCTCCGGGTCTTTTCCCACCAAGGACGGCCAGATTAATATTGTTAACAACGAACAAAAACAATTCGAAATTCTGTGCGACGCGATAGACCGGCCTGACCTCAAAAACCATCCACTTTTCGCAGATCGCAACGAACGCTTTAAAAGAAAAGATGCATTGCGGGCAGAGCTTGTGCCTGTATTAGCCAAAAAAACTAGCGCAGAATGGGAAGAAGTATTATCAGCCGCAGGCATTCCGGCGGCACAAATCTACACAGTTCCGGAAATTCTGCAGCATGCCCATACGTCAGCGCGCAACATTTTGGAAACCTTCGAAGATGTGCCCGGCACCAATCAAGGCGCAACAGTAGCCACCCGCGGGTATCAGTTCATCGGAGAAACAGTAGATAAAAACACACCACCGCCTGAGCTCGGGCAAGATACAGACACCGTCTTGCAGTCACTCGGTTTAAACGAGGAAGATATCCGATCGCTGCGGGAAAATGGGACGGTCTAGGAGAATCACCTTGAGCTATTTTGAGCCCCCGCAAGTAATCGAAACGGAAGTCTTCGCCCAACTGCCGGAGAAATTTCATAAAAAGGGTGGCAAAAACAGCGGAGGTCGGCCTGCTCGTCATTCTTTCTTAGAAGGACCATCCTTCGACCGAGACGGCAACCTCTATGTGACCGACATCCCTTATGGACGAGTGTTCAAAGTTTCAAAAACCGGTGAATTTGAGTTGATTGCAGACTATGACGGTGAACCGAACGGTCTAAAAATTCATAAGGACGGGCGTATTTTTATTGCAGACCACCATCATGGCATCATGCTATTGGACCCGAATACAGGATCAATAACGTCTTTCCTCACTGGCCCTGATAAGCAACGTTTTAAAGGGGTTAACGATTTAGTATTCTCCAGCAATGGTGATCTTTATTTCACAGACCAGGGTCAAACTGGGCTTCATGACCCGACTGGACTTGTTTACCGCTATTCGACGCATGGTGGCTTAACCCCTTTACTAGATACGATTCCGAGCCCAAATGGAATTGTCCTCAACCGTCGGGAAAATACCATTCTTGTCGCAGTAACCAGAGCAAATGCTGTTTGGCTAGTGCCCATGACGGAAAAAGGCGGCGTCACTAAAGCAGGGCTCTTTGTCCAATTGCCAGGGCCGGGGCCAGATGGTTTGGCCATGGACGAAGATAGTAATCTTGCTGTAGCCCATCCAGGCATGGGAACAGTTTGGATTTACGATAGAAAAGGTATACCGGTCTATAAAGTAAAATCGTGTGCCGGCAGCATGATCACCAATATCGCTTATGGCGGCAAAGACAGACGCTTTCTTTTTATGACTGACTCCAGCACCGGTAGCATCCTGCGAGCGGAGATGCCTACGCCGGGTCGAGTTATGTATTCCCATATGTAGGTAAAATAATGGCACAAGGTATGTATCTAGAAGCCGCGGATTTAGGTATCGTGAAAGACTATCGAAATAGAATCGACAAACACATCGTCCAGAACTGATTTAATCGTATTACCGGCAGTATCTAATTCCAGACAGCATAATTTTTACCCAAACTTACTGGTAAAACTTACCTAAAGCATGGTGTGCAACTTCGAGTAAATATTCAGAAATTTTCTCCCAAAGAAACCTACTGTGCACCACCCACAAGGATTTTTGCACCCGTCTCCGCGGCCTGCCGAGCACAGTCCGACAACATGTCTGGCGTAGCGCTGCTGATTGGATGATCGATTGTCACGAACGAGAACCCATCGGCACCAAGCACGCGAGACATTAAATCCGCTGCACTCACGAATTTAGTTGTCATTACGCCAATGGACGGAATGCCTAGCTTCTCTCCAGCCACAGCGTCATGCAAACTGCACGACGAACAGCTACCTCAATCGCCGATGCCGGCTATGAGTGCATTCCATTCTTGAGCTTCATCCATAATATACGGGTCAGCTGGCGCACTATAGTTTGACTTAGTACGCCGCACCACTTTGGCCACGCCATGGGATTCGACCAATTCATTCTCAAACGCGTCGAAAAACGGCGTGGTACCAAACTTACCGTTGGAAATAATCCCAACCGTCATACCCTTTAACGCAGGTAGCCTGCCGGCTAAGGCAAAATCAGCAGCGGCAGCCTCATGGGTTGGATCAAGAAATTCTAAACTCATCACTAACCTTTCCTTCTCAAGCCTCGCAATCGACGCAAGCGCCGATCGCCATCGTCACAGCCTTACTTTTTGTACCGAACCACGGCGGAATCACTGCACCGAAGCCCCCAGCAGGGCCGCCCGCCGCAATAACTAGCAAATCATCCTCACTTTGCAGCGCTGCATATTCCATATCGCCCTTATCGCCCACCACCGCCCCTTTACCGCAATCTGCCCAATCACGGCGGTGGATGCGGGCCTTCTCAAAAACATACTGCCGTATATCTGCTTTAGACCAACCAGCCTGATCAAAATGTGACCGCAGTTGAGGCGGCACAACAATAGCATAATTACCCGGCCATATTGTGTAATGGCGCATACAGGCCCTTATCTCTGCAGCATATGTATCTAAAATCTCCGAGGGTTGCGTGGTCCACTCATTCATAAGCTGGCGCGGCGCACCAGCGGACATAACCGTAACGCCCGATGCGTTTTCTGGGACACCACGCTCTTCCGCAAGTGGCAGCCACACGGTGTTCTCTTCATCTTCTGAGATGCAATAGCTGATCTTGCCAGGATGCCCAAGTGTTGAACGATCAACATCGCCAGGTCGCACTTCAAGTAAGTTCCCAAGTATCAGTCGTATGGCGCGCCCGATGACTGTTGTGGCCCTGTCACTAGCGCCCAATGCGTTAAAAGTACCGTCCATGCCAAGTTCCTGGCGGACTGGACCATTAATCACCACGAGAACCGCACACCCGCCTGTACTAGCAGTTGCACCATGGAGTAAAAAAGGCTCTTTCAACATCGCTGTGAAAGCCGCCACCACGACGGGGAAATGCATTGGCAGGCACCCTGCCATAACAGCATTTACCGCCAGTTTTTCTGCCGTGATCGCCCGTTCGCGGACAGGTTCTATTCCGATGAGGTGCTCCGGTGACATCATCACCCATTCCAAGCACTCTTCCACCGCACCCGCCGTAGGCGGAACTACCGGCAAGCCGTCGGTCCATCTGCGGCTATGAAAGAACTCTTGCGCCGCCATTATATCTGCAACCTCATAGCGCTTGGAACTTAGTGGCATATTTAGTCATTCCCTTTTTAGTATCGGCAGTGCTATGCGATTTATGGAACTGCACTAATTTAACAACACCACCGCACCATAATCTTAGATCAACCACACTAGCCTGACAAACCGCTAGACTGTTATGCTCAATAAACTAGACATGCACGTTAGATCCCTTGATGGCCGAAGAATCAAAAACCGACCAAACCGTACCCGGAGACCAACCACAGCTTGTATTTTCAAGCTCCCGCCTTTTCACAGAATGGCTGACGGAAGAGAAGGTGAGCCTGGTTTTCACCACTTACCAAATCGGCAAAATATTTTTTGTCGGCTTACAACCGGACGGACGATTGTCTGTTTTCGAACGGAGTTTTGACCGTTGTATGGGGCTCACCCAAAAGAACAACACGCTTTGGATGAGCGCGCGGTACCAAATGTGGCGTTTCGAAAACGTCCTTTTGGAAGGGCAAGATTACGGCGGTTATGACAAGCTTTATGTGCCGATGGCCGGACATACGACGGGGGATGCGGATATCCACGATATGGAAATCGGGCCCGACGGAAAGCCAGTTTTTGCGGTTACCTTGTTTAATTGCATAGCCACTTTGTCAGATGATTCCAGTTTCACGCCAATTTGGAAGCCGGACTTTATTGATAGCTATGTAGCAGAGGACCGGTGCCACCTAAATGGATTGGCCGCTGATAAAGATGGCAATCCTCGTTATGTCACCGTGGTCAGCGGTTCCAACATAGTTGAAGGCTGGCGCGAACACCGCAACGATGGCGGCATGGTCATTGATATGGTCACCAACAAAGTCATTTGCGCAGACCTTTCTATGCCGCATTCGCCTCGGTTTTATAAAAATAAGCTTTGGCTGTTGAACGCTGGCACCGGCGAATTCGGTTATGTGGACCAGATGAAAAAATCTTTCGTGCCTATCGCCTTCTGCCCTGGCTTCTTGCGGGGCCTAAGCTTCAGCGGTGATTACGCAATCATTGGGCTATCCAAACAACGCACCGATCGGACATTTCAGGATTTAGTACTAGACGAGCGGCTGAAGAAGGAGAAAGTAGAACCACGGTGCGGACTGCAAATTATAAACCTCAATACCGGCGACGCCACCCACACTTTCTGGATCGAAGGCATATTCAGCGAGATTTATGACGTTACCGCAGTTGCAAATACGGTACGACCAATGGCACTCGGATTCAGGTCGCAAGAAATAGCACGCCACATCAAGGTCGGCGACCCAGAAACGCCCATCTGGTTATCCTAATCTCACCGATTTCGCGAAACAGTTCCGCCTGTGGCATGCCACACGTTTCTGAGTATCCATACCCAAACAAGAAGTTAAGCTACGTACAAATCAAAGAACGTTCTATCAAACTAATAAAGGCGGCTTTGATAAATTGTGTGCCAACAGGTGCTTCAAGGCTGTGTAACAACCAATCCTGTCGACCACTAAAAACTTAATTGCACCTGGGGTCTAACCTCGGAACGTCAGTTTTGGGCGTCAACCACAGCGAGCGCCGTAATGTTTACTATACCTCGAGAAGTAACACTGGTCGTCACAATATGAACCGGCTTGGCTGTCCCCAATAAGATGGGACCAATTGAGGTTGCCGTGCCAAGCGTCTTGACCAGATTGTATGAAATATTAGCAGCATCCAAACTCGGCATTACCAAGAGGTTGGCCGTCCCTTCAAAGCCTGTTTCTGGGTTGAGACGCTCTCGGATGGATTCTCGGAGTGCTGCATCACCTTGCATTTCGCCGTCTATTTTGAGGTCGGGATCAGCCTTCTGGATCAGCGCTAACGCATCGCGCATTTTATTAGCTGAACCCGTTTCAGCAGATCCGAAGTTAGAGTGCGATAGCAATGCAACGTGCGGCATGATCCCAAATCTCCGAATCTCTTCCGCGGCAAGCACAGTCATATCGCATAACGCTTGCGGCGATGGGTTCGAAGTCGCTTGAGTGTCGCATATGAAGACGGTCTCCCGCTGCGGCATAATGAGGACACTTAGACTGGCCAATTCATCAACACCGTCTTTACGCCCAACGATTTTATCAACGTGACGAAGGTGGTTGTAATACGGATCCACTGCGCCACATATCATGGCGTCAGCGTCGCCAGCTTCCAACGTCAAACAGGCTAGGATAGCAGGCGTGGACCGAATAGCCTTTACTGCCGCATCATCTGAAATACCAAGCTTTTTGCAATAAGTGGCGGCATAGCCGTCAAATTGGGCGAAATCACTCGGATTAACGATATTGAAATCCGTACCGGGTACAGCACGCAAGCCTAAACCCCGCGCACTTTCAGCAATAGTTGAAGGATTGCCGATGACCGTCGGTATGCAAACCCCATCATCCAACAGTACCTGCACCGCACGAAGAACGCGACGGTCTTCACCTTCGGCAAATATCACGCGTTTGGGGTTTGCGCGCGCCTTTTCGAAGACTGGTTTCATCGTCATGCCGGACTTGTAAACGAACCGTTCCAACTGCAGGCGATAGGCGTCGAAATCCTCAATCGGTCGCTTGGCTACACCAGTGTCCATGGCCGCTTTGGCAACCGCAGGTGCTATTTCAAGGATTAAACGAGGGTCGAAAGGTTTGGGAATCAAATATTCCGGTCCAAACGCCAGTTTCTCGCCAACATAGGCTTCTGCCACAACCTCGGAAGATTCTGCCATAGCCAGATCAGCGATTGCATAAACCGTAGCGCGCTTCATTTCTTCATTAATAGTTGTAGCACCACAATCGAGGGCACCACGGAAGAGATAAGGAAAACAGAGGACATTATTTACTTGGTTTGGATAGTCGGATCGGCCTGTCGCCATGATGACGTCATCCCGCGCACCAAATGCAATATCGGGGTCAATTTCCGGGTTTGGATTAGCCAGCGCCAATACTAACGGCTTATCCGCCACGGACCGAACCATATCCGCATCCATTACGCCAGGACCGGACATACCAAGAAAGACATCTGCACCCTTAATCGCATCGGCCAAGGTTCGATCGGAGGTGTCTTTTTCGTAAACCTTCTTGGAGGCGTCAATGGCACCTTCGCGGCCAGCATACACTAGGCCCTTACGGTCGGTGATATAGATGTTTTCCACCGGTACTCCGAGGGTAAC
>Ga0163179_10002461_pt1 | contig 12912 bp, 9 predicted proteins | sample AtlANTMetagenome_FD_109643 | JGI IMG/M metagenome (GOLD analysis project Ga0163179, IMG submission 109643) | Marine eukaryotic phytoplankton communities from the Atlantic Ocean - Atlantic ANT 2 Metagenome | ecosystem: Environmental > Aquatic > Marine > Oceanic | place: North Atlantic Ocean...
CAAGACATCAGCATCGATTTGCAGAATCCGATTCGCAAGTTGGGTCAGCTCACTTCGCGGTTTTGGCTTCGTTGTTTCATCTGCACGATAGGGATCGTCTTCATCATCAAACAGGTTCAGCACGTTCAGTGACGCAACCTTGACTTCGCCCTGTCTTGCCGAACGGGGGCTGCGTGGAACGGGTGTCGAAAACTTCGGCAGCGCATTAATCACTTCAATCTGTGCCGGCGATGTTGCCACGATCTGAGGAATATCGCGATAGCGTGAAACGTTGCCACGAATCCGAATCAGTTTGCCTTCGTATAGCGACTCGAGACTGGGTTGAAATTCTTCCAAGTTGTCACCGAAGATAACAACACTGAAGACATCACGACGACGCTGGTCGAAATTCAAGAAGTGCACGCGCTGGGCATGCCCCACTCGAACGACCTTACCGACAACATAGGCCTGACGGCCTACCACGGAATCGGCATCTTCCCAAGAAACAACCGGGATGCCCTCATCGTCTCCAATCGGCCGATCTTGCTGGCCAAGGCAGACGGATGAGATGAATAGGATTACCCAGAAAGCGGCATTGATCTTCGATTGAAACATTGCACACGTACTCTACGGATGAAGTCATCAATTGGGTCGCGTCCGAACCTAAAGCATGCCGTCACGGCTTAAGCCTCTAGACGATGGCAAGCACTCACGCCCCGGCTCGACGTGGGGTCATTGAAGCACATCCCAGGGAAATTCGCCACGCCTTGCCATGAAATCCTCAACCCTGCATGGCATAGCTCACAACTTCTGCAGCAATATCGACCTGCAAGCATTTCGCGAGGCCTCGCCATCCAGGTACAGCATTCACCTCCAGAACATAGAACACCCCATCGTCTCCGGGCAGCACATCGACCGCAACAATCGGTGCCTGTGCGGCATCCTGAGATTCCCGAGCGATCTGTTCCAATTGGGGCGTTATTTCGAGCGATTCGACACGGGCTCCTAAGCTCACGTTCGTGCGCCAGTCTCCATGAGTTTGTCGCCGAACTCCGAACAACTTATTTCCGACGAGCAGTAAACGAAAATCGAAACCTTGATTTGGGACAAACCGCTGCAGGTACAAGACCGCTTGAATGCCGACCAGTGCCTTGCAGGTTCGCCAGGCGACGGCTTCTTCGGTGATGCGTGTGATCCCCCTGCCCTCGCTTCCAAAAAGCGGCTTCACCACGACATCTTTGCCCAATTCGTGAAAAGCCTGCATCGCATCATCGACGGTTTGACAGACGATCGTATCCGGAGTCGCCAGCCCTGCTTCGGCCAGTAAGGCAGAAGTCAGGTACTTATCGATGGCGATCTCTAAGGTTCGAGCTGGATTGACGACGCGCACCCCAGCCGCCTCAAGTCGGTGAAGCGAATTCATCCGAAAAACAATCTGCTCCAGTGATCCCGGCGGCATGGAACGGACGAGCATCGCTTCGAAATCGAGTAGTGAGGATTCTTCTTCGGCACGGAACCAGGGAGTCATTGCCCCCAGACCAACACTCAAGGAGGTAAAAGGAACAGCCACCGCTTCCACATTCTGCGCAGCGGCAGCTCGCTGGAGATCTTGAAAGTACCAACTCGAACTCGACCCCAAGACACCTAACTTCATCGCTACCCCATTTAGTTCGATCCAAGAAACGAGTCACGGAGGATATCCTCTCGGACCTCACCTGCAACATGAACTCGTCCCGTATCCAGATTAATGAGCGTAACGACAGCGGGACTGAACAAATGAGGATCAATCTTATAGAAGTCGTGATCGTACCGTGCGAAGACCCGGCCAAATGGCTCCCCAAAATCCGAAGACGCATTACTTGGAATTTGAGTCACAAGCTGAGCCAGCGATTCGTCATCTCCATGCAACCAAAGCGTGACGCGTGCTCCGTACAGAATCGAATCATTCGTGCAGCCAATTCCAGTCAGGTCATCGGCTGCCACCGGCGGTAACGGCGCCGCGCCCATACCGCTGCGGACCGCATGCAGATCGAATCCAAGATCCATTAACTTGTGGAGTGAAGTTTCAACGCTACGAGCAACAATTTGAATCGTCCCAGCCTGGCTTGACGTCGGAGCCACGCAAAGCTGAACAGAACTTGGCGGAACTCCACACCGATCGGCTAGCCATGCGGAAACGTCTGCCGTCGGCAATTTCGCACTTTCCAAAACTCCCACCGCGATGTCCGCAGCGTCGGTATAGTCCAGTTTTTCAAAGAGGGGTTCAACCCGAGCCATCGCTCGCATGGGCCCCGACCCCATCGCGAAGTATCCATCGGGGTTTATCTGCCAACCAGCGTACTGAGAAGCCATACACGCAGCCAGGGGATGATCCGTGGCAACAACAACATCGACCCAAGGGCCTACGCTCAACGCTCCTGGATCAAGACGGACCTCTGCTAAACCCGAGGTGCAGATGCGAGCCAATTCCAAACCAGCCTGCAATCCACCTTCACAATCAATCCCAAAATCGATCAGCTTCGCGCCATTTTCAAGTTGATGAACACCGACTCGCAAGCGTCCAGCATTAGCTTCGGCTTGTCGAACGATTTCCGCGGCAAGTCGATTTAATTGCATCATGTCCCCATTTGCCATGAATTACCTGAATCGGGCAGCATTGCAGCAACTGCAGGGCCGGCGATCATCATGAAGGAGAAATGACAGAACCGCAAGTCGGTGGGTTTAATCGATTACCATCGAAAGCGTACAATGTGGCAGCTTCATACGCTTATTCAGGACTTCGCATTGTCTTCAGGGCTTCGCATTGTCAACTCTCACCATCGAAAACTACGTCAAGACGATCTATCAGCTCTGCTCGGCCAAATGTAAGGGTCCAGCGGCAACCGGCGAAATTGCCGCCGCATTGAATGTTTCACCGGGAACCGTCACGAGCATGCTGAAGACCTTGAGCCAATCGGGCATGGTGACTTATACGCCCTATGAAGGTGTGCAACTCACGGATTCGGGTAGAGCGTTGGCGTTGCGAGTCTTAAGACGCCACCGACTCATTGAATTGTTCCTCGTGAAAACACTCCGTCTAACCTGGGACGAAGTGCATGACGAAGCTGAGAACATGGAGCATGCCGTTAGTGATTTGCTGGTGGATCGAATTGATGCGTATTTGAATTACCCCTCCGTCGATCCGCACGGCGATCCAATCCCGCAGGCCGATGGTACGTTGCCCGATGACAGTGATTATTGTCTAGCCGAGTGCGGTAAGGGTAAGATTTTTCGTCTGGTTCGGGTACTTGATCAGGAACCTCAGTTCCTGCGGTATTTGAGCGAGATTGGTCTTCCACTCGGGGCTAAGGGCCAGGTTACCGATAACCGTGTTGAAGCGGGAGTGGTCACGGTGCTCGTCAACAATCAGACACAATCACTCGGCCACAAGACCGCGGAAAAACTACTGGTGACTCAACTCGACGACTGATTGTCTGTCGTATCGGCGGTGGATTGCAGAGCTTTGCGGTCATCAAGCACGAGCATCAAGTCACCCAGATCGACGCCCTCGGCCGCGGCCTTCGACCAGATGGCTCGAACATCGTCATCCGAGAACCTCGGATTGACCACCATGAAAGCTCCCTTAAAGACCTTTGTCGATGCTGCCTTCTGGTCGAACCAACGATCCGCAATGGCCATCGCGAATCCAGTCGGCAGTTTGTTTCGGTCCAACCGACGATTGCGTCCCAACATCCTCAAAACAATCGTCGAATCATTGACGTCGACGACATAGACGATCGTCTCATTCAGCGTTAATTCCTGCCCTTGGAGGCCCTGCAGACCGTCCTCAATGGCCTGATGGTATTGAACGATGTACTCGTGGAGCGTTGCTAACCTCTCGAGCAAGCCTTCTCCACGATCATCAAGCGGCAATTGCCGCGCCTGAGAGATCAGGGTGTCGCAGGTCGCAAATTCCCCCCGATTCAAGGCCAGATGGCCGTTGGCGACCAGTTTGTTCAGTTGGGCCACGTCGGCCGCCGTCGGCAACGGGACGGTTTCGGTCAACGGGCCTGCGGTTGTCGACTCCTGCATCGGTGGCACCGCCGGCTCCATCGCCGCATCGGCAACTTCATCCCTGTTGAAAACCGTAAGCGAGGCCTCGGACATTTCCGCTTCTTCCTGCCCGACAACTCGTGATTCAACAACCTCGGCAGACGGAGTCAAAGAATAACGGCTGTTGCCATCATGTGAATCGACGAGATTGGTTTCGCTGGATTCTGATGTGGCCCCATCAAGCTCGTCTATTTTCTCGGTCGGTGCATCAAGAATGGCAGGCCCCGACGATGTTTTCTCGCCTCGCGCTATCCATTGTTCGCTGTTCATCACCAAGAGGATCAGTAACGATACAACGGCAAAGACAACGGTGACCAGCATGAACAATACTGGCATTCTCTGTTTGGGACGACGCACTCTTTTGCGAACGCGAATGCCAGCAGACGGAGCTGCCAGCTGGGCAGGTGCCACAGCTGGTCTCGCGATAGGCATCGGCTTGGGCGGTGAAGCTTCTTGTGCACTGGGTCCGGGTGCACTGGGTCCGGGTGCACTGGGTCCGGGTGATGGCTGGGACTTGCGCGTCGTGAGTGGCGTCATCGGATCAACACCCCTCACCGACTCAAACGAAGCAGGTGGGGTACCGGGCAACGGCCTCGACGCCCCAGTCTCTCGTAACGCTCGATCATATCGCGACTTTTGATCCGGATCGCAAAGCGTTTGCTGTGCCTGCTCAATCTGATCGAGCAATTTCATCCAATCGGACGTGTGACCGCCCGGCTTGATATTTCGCACGGTGGACGTGAGTCGAAGTGAAACCCGCCGGATGAGCTCGGTGTCGGATTCGAAAGGCTTAAGACCGAGGAGACCATAAAAGTCTTGCGGTTCAGCCGGTAAGTCCAGCCACTGACAATACGGATTGAATTCAGGGTTTTCCATCAGCCGCTTCGAATCAGTTCAGGATTTGCTCCACCGTTCTCTAATCTTAACCCCGATGGTGCAACAGGCGAGCGATTGGCAGAACCGGAAGTCAATCGGAAAGGCCAGATCCCCCTTTCTCTCGTGCGAATTTCGTTCAGACAAATTAGCATTTGGCGAAGGCGGGTGACTATAGCAAACAAATCCCCAACAAAAGTCTAGACACACCGACTTGATGTAGTATTATCGGATTCACGGGCATATTCCGAAAAACGCCTGTAATGCAAACCGCTGAACGGATTGACGTTGTGCCGAGTGATCGGCAACCAGGAGGGTATTTCCTTGATTCAATCTCAATCCTGGGCCAGCTAGTGACGCAAAAAATACGACTTGCTTCTTTACAAGGAGTTTCGAGTCGCCTGCGTCATAAAGCGTTCTTGCCTTTTTGAACGTTCGCTTCTGGAACGATTCAACGCAAATTCGCCAGTACAACAATCCAAATCCATGGATCAAGGCCGACGACGAACTCTTTTCCCATAAATACCATTTTCTTTCAGTTCGAGTTTGTCCGTTTTGTTGGAAGGCGATCTTCATGAAAACTCAAATCCTTTCTTTGCTTTGTGCAATCGCACTTACATTCGTCGGCGTTCAGTCATCTGATGCAATGATCATTGAAGACTTCGATGGTCACAGTACTACGCCATACTCTTTCACCAATTCTGGTGGAACAGCTCCGGAAGTTGTCACTGATGGTGGCCCCACCGGTAATTACGCTCGACTCACGTCGCTCACCGGAAGCAATAACAACTCAATCGCATTCGATGAAGAACCATCGATGACGGGTCCGGCTCCCGCTGGCTTGCGAATGGCCTTTGATTTTTCGATGTCGGATGATGCTGCAAACGCTGAAGCTGGCGGTTGCTGTGGTTCCGCAGCTGATGGCATAGGCGCTGGTTTGTACTCGACGAGCGTTTATGGCACGACTGGCCCGAACAATCCCGCTGCCGGCGGTGCCGTCTGGGAACGACCTGCACACCCGGGAGCGTTGAGCATCGGTTTGGATATTTTCCAGAACATCGACGTGGTCAATATGAACTGGGACGGGACACAGATCGGCGAAGCTGACGTGCAATCTTTCCTCGACCTGAACAACAACACGCTCCACCGAGCGATCATCACGGTCCTTCCGAACGGCAGCGACGCATCGGTTAGCGTTCAAATCCTGGAAGACGTCCACGGCAACACGAAAGTCCACGACATCATGTCTGACGTTCAAGCCGCGGGTCTCGACCTGGCAAACCTGGGAGGCTATCGCTTCATCGCTGGTGGTCGAACGGGCGGTGCATTCGTCGACGGTCACTTGGACAACATTTCTGTCTTTGCAGTACCCGAACCCTCGTCGTTAACCTTGATCATCTTCGCCGGTCTCGCCCTGCTTGGCGTTCGCCGCCGCAAATAAGAACGATCAACAGCCATAACGGCACTCGAACACGCCGGCCTTCGGGCCGGCGTTTTTTTTTTGCGCCGAGGTGGGGAGGCTTATTGGAACATATCCAGGAGTTGACGCCCGCGACCGATAATTTCCTCAGGCGAGTCGATTCCCGCCTGCAACTGTTGACGAAGCGCATCGACTTGCGCATCACCAATTTCCAACGCCTCGAGCAATTCACGGTTTTCCCGCAGGAACTGATTCTGCAAACGGGCAATTTCGCGATCAGCTTCCTGTCTTCCTCGGTCCATCAATTGCTGCTGCCTCGCCGCCAATTCGTCACGAACAGCAGCATTTACAGCTTCTGCAATTTGCTCTCCCAGATTGGACTCCAATCGCCATCGCGGTTGTCGCAACGATCCGACCAGGAAAACGTGAGCCTGGAAACGGTCAATCTCTCGCAATCGACCAAGTCGATCTCCGGTCAAATACCTGGCATACTCCGCTCCCAAAGAAGGTTCAATTCTCAGATCGGCCTGTTCAATCACAATCTGCCCATCAAGTTCATCACCTTCGACCCGCAGATCAGCTCGAATGCTTACGGATCCCGGCGCAATACGCATCGCCATTTTCTGAGGGTTGCCGAGAATTTGTTCGGATTGATCCATCGCAGGGATATCAATCAGAAAACGATCCTGCGGAACTGTTTGTCGACGATCAAGCGTCACATCCGCCGTCAGTCGCAGCGCCCCAGTCGCTTCCAAATGCAGGGAGGTTGGAGCACTATGTCGCTGTGATTGGTGAGTCAAATGCTTCATCTCGCCACTAAAGGCGAATTGATTCCCGTTTGCAGTTCCCCCGCCCTCTAACAGCAACCGCCGAATCAGAAAGTCAGGACTGGCGTGATGCCCTGGAAAAATGACGTTGATTCCACGTTCGTCGACAGGAATTTCCTCAGACGACGAGGAAGAGGTGATTTGCCGACTGTACTCGATCCAAGCGAGTGTTGTGCGCAAACGTTTCGCCCAAACGGGACCGAGCAAATATTCGTTCAATGATTCAGCATCGAGCGCATTCAGATGCAGCTTTTCTCTCAGAAAAACCTCGTCATGCTGTTTCGCTTGGATCATTGCATTCTGATCCAATTCAATCTGGGTACTGAGTCGTTGCAAGTCTTTTTCCGCATCTATGATTTCAGCATGCAGTCCATCGATGCGTCCCAATGTTTGTGGGATCGCCTGAAGATTGTCCAGAGGTCGTTCCGAAATACGTTCGACCGCGTCCTTTAGTTGGTGCCCCTGCGTTTCGATACGATTTGCACGTTGGCGCAGACGATCGTATTCCAACGGCCAGCGCTGACGTAGTTCCTGAGAAAGCTGGACGGTCTGTAGTTCGTCCCAGACATCTTGTTCCAAGATGTCAACAGTCGAGTCGATCCACTGCTCGCTCCGATCCTTCGCAGCGGAAAACACTGACCCAGAATCACCGCCAGCAGCATCGGTCAAGGCACCACTTTCAGTACGCGCCGACTGGATGTGCAACCCTGTCAAACGTCCCTCATGGACGACGAATTTCTTGCGCAATGCCGACCGGGTATCAATATCCAATTCAATCCGATCCGCCTCGAACAAATTCTGGTGCTCGTGATTAGGATCCGCGAAATTCAAACCGCTGACAGTCACTTGAGACTTCAATAGATCCACTTCGACATGCTGAACGTCAACACGCGCTCCCGTCGCCGCTTGACCACCAAAAACAAGCAGGAGACGGGTTAGCGGGCCCAGCGCAATGCAGAGCACACCAACAATGGCAGCGATGCCCAACAGACGAGGCACAACGTATTTCCAACGGATCATGCTCCTCTGCCTCCCACGGCATCAGCCGTTGTCTTTCTCGTTGTCGCCCGTCGTGACGCGAGAAAACGAAAGAGCGATTCGCTCAAGTGATAGATGGGATAGAACAATGCGATCCCCAATAACAAGGCACCAATCACGACCGAGTTATTCAAAGCCGTCCATGGCACAATGGGTAACTCATAGCTCTGCGCAAGAAACCGATGGAGTAGCGGGTGACTGAGTACCCTCACACCCAGTCCATGGGTTAATGGATCGAGATAAGTCGACAGACACGAGATGATAAAAATAACGCTGAGCCCGGCTCCCAGATTAACGCGAACGGCGAACAAAAGAATAGTGAGCCCCACGGCGATCAAGTTGCCTTTGGGCAATAGCCCGATCATCGTGCCGAGCGCAATGGCCAGAGCCAACTGCCGGGGTGAGTTTTCATAGGAAAATATCCGTAGGATATTTCGCAGCGGCTGGATGTATCGCAGAACCATCGTCTCCTCCTTATCGGGGCGGGAACTGTACAGCATTCCAGCGTTTGGAGGACAGAGCAGCTTGAACCATCCCACCCCCTCAAAGGTGGTAACCCAGGCGGTAACTGAATCGTCAGTAGCGGGACTGACTTCAATATTCCGGTCGTGCTTTTCTCGGAAAAGGACGCGTGATGGGGCCATTTAAGCCACCAAACCTAACCAATCGCTACCCTGCCCGCTTTCTTTTACCTATTCCCACACCTTTCTCTAATTAAATTATCCAGTTCGCTGGCTGCCGACGTAGTTTGAAAGTGAACACAGGGCGCGACGGAGCACGCACCGTGACACACACCATGGGCTTTCTCACCCCCCCCCCCGTGTGAGGTGGGTTCGGACATTCGTCCGAGCCCGCCTTTTTTTATGCGCGCCGTTAACTTGGGCTCATATCTTGGCGTCAATGACGGTTCGACGACTTCTCGATACGCCGGGCATTGGTTAAATTCTTGGTGATTCAGAGCGGAATCCCTTTCCGCGTGCAATTTTTTGAAATACAAGGATTTGCCGACACGTCACTGAACGTGTCGATTGTTCATTTTGCGATCAGAGGGTGCCTGTTAGATGCTACTCGCATATGTGGAAATCGAAGATTGGACCCAAATACCGTCAACTTCGGTGATCACTGCCGACCTCGACGAATTTGAGGACGACGGTGTCGACGAAGATTTTGAAGAAGACGATTTCGACGACGAATTTGACGACGACTTTGAAGAGGAAGAAGAAGACGACTTCGACTACGGCGAACACGAATTCGACGAAGAGAATCCTGGCGGCGGCAGCGGCGGCGGCGGCGGCGGCAGCGGCGGCAGCAGCGGCGGTGGCAGCGGCGGCAGCAGCGGCGGTGGCAGCGGCGACGGAGAGGTAGAATTCAAGGAGGACGAGTAGGCTTGAGCACCACTTGCGAGCATCTTGCCAACTCAATTCAAAAAGCCTATGAGTTCATCCCAAGACCCAACTGGAAAACCCGCTGAAGAGACGTCAAACCAACGCTACGATGACGAGCAAAGTCAGGACGAATTTGACTTTCAGTTTTTTGGTGACGTGCTGAAACGGAGTGACTCCAATACGGATGTCATGCGTCGCCAGGCCGAACTTTTCGCACGTCGTGGCGACTACGAGGAAGTTTTACGGCTCGACCGAAAACTCGTCGAACGTTTCCCGGAGGATCACGTGATCCGGTACAACTTGGCGTGTAGTTTGTCGATGAACGAGCACGTTCAAGAGGGAATATCTGCTTTGTCTCGAGCAGTCGAATTAGGCTATGACGATTTTGCTCATATCGAAGCCGACTCAGATCTTGATGCTCTGCGGGACCTATCGAGTTTTCAAGAGCTATTGCGTCGGCACGGCATCAGCGATCTTTAATTTTCGCAGCTTCTTTTCGATAAGGCAGAATAGGTCTCCGAGACGGGGCACTTCGTGGCGGCAAGGGTTTCGCATTGAAGCAAACTCATCAAAAGGCGATTGGTCCTGAGCATTAAGCGGGTCCACAACTGAACAAGAAACGACAAAGAATTCCATGTTTGATCCGGTTCCCAACAATGTCAGCTTTCCAGAACTTGAGCAGGAAGTTCTTGAGTACTGGAAAGAGAATTCGATCTACAAACGCTCACTCGACCAGCGTCAAGACGCGCCGGCATTTGTTTTTTATGAGGGTCCTCCCACCGCCAATGGCCTCCCTCATCCCGGTCACTGTTTGACGCGTGCGATCAAGGATTTGTTTCCACGTTACCGCACCATGCGAGGTTATCGCTGTGAGCGAAAAGCGGGCTGGGACACACATGGCCTGCCGGTGGAGGTCGAAGTCTGCAAGGAACTCGGCATTCATTCGAAAGAGGAAATCGAAGAGTACGGCATTGAGCCCTTCATTCAGTTGTGCCAACAGAGCGTTTGGCGTTACATGCAACAATGGGAGAAGCTGACTGACCGGCTCGGCTTCTGGGTCGATCTCGACAAGGCCTATGTCACATACCATCAGAGTTACATTGAGAGTGTTTGGTGGTGTCTGAAGAATCTTTTTGATCGCGGACTTCTCTACCAAGGTCACAAAATCGTCTGGTGGTGGGCGCAGGGCGGAACGGCATTGAGCAGTGGTGAGGTAGGTCAGGGCTACCGAGAGGTTGCCGACCCTAGTGTCTTTGTTCGCTTCCCACTGCTAGACGACGCTGGTGCCGTTTCTGAAACCAGTCTTCTGGTCTGGACGACGACACCGTGGACGCTGCCGAGTAATCAATTCGCGGCAGTTCATCCCGACTTAGAATACGTGACCGTTCAGGACGCAGAAGATGGCCAGCAATTCATTGTCGCCAAGGCTTTGGCGGAATCACTCGGTGAAAAATTCAAACGAGAGCTTACGGTTGTTTCCACCTGCACGGGTAAAGATTTAATTGGCCGCCGCTACCAGCCTCCTTTCGATTATTACTATCGAGACCACGGCGATGCGATGGGCCAACGAAAGGATGGGACCGAACAGGCTCTTGCATGGCGTATCGTTCCCGCCGATTTCGTCACGATTGACAGTGGTACGGGAGTGGTCCATCAAGCACCAGCTTTTGGTGAAGTCGACTACGAAGTCCTGATCGAACAGCAGCAGCAATTTGTTGATGACGACGGCCCCGAATTGATCTGTGCGGTCGGACCGGACGGCAAGTTCACGGACATTGCACCGGATTACGAGGGTCGCTGGGTCAAAGATTGCGACAAGGACATTTCACGGGAATTGCGTCATCGGGGTATTCTGTTTCATCAAGAGCAATACTTGCACGACTATCCCTTTTGTTGGCGAGCCGACGAGGACCCGTTAATCCAATATCCTCGCCGTAGTTGGTTTGTCCGTACGACGCAATACAAAGATCAGCTGGTTGCCAACAATCAGAAGATCAACTGGATGCCGGATCATATTCGTGACGGACGTTTCGGGAATTTCCTCGAATCAAATGTTGATTGGGCTTTATCGAGAGAGCGATACTGGGGGACGCCACTTCCGATCTGGGTTTGCGAATCAACGGGCAAGATGGAGGCGATCAGTTCCTATGATGAATTGCTTTCGAAGCCTGGCGTGAAGGGCACCGAAGTTTGGCTCAATGCCAAAGAAAAGAACGGGGAACTGCCGGACGACCTTCGCGTCCACAAACCCTATATCGACGAAGTCACCTACGACTCACCGTTTGCCGAGGGAGCGGCGATGCGGCGCGTATCTGAGGTGATCGATTGCTGGTTTGACTCAGGCGCGATGCCATTCGCGCAATGGGGTTATCCTCATCAGAATAAAAAAGCCTTCGAGGACCAATTCCCCGCCGATTTCATCAGCGAAGCGATCGATCAAACGCGAGGATGGTTCTACAGTCTATTAGCGATCAGCACGCTAATGTTTGGTCCCGACGAAGACGGCAGCGACAGCGCAACGCCTCACGACTTTCCGCACCCTTACCGTAATTGCATCGTCCTTGGCCTCATGCTGGGCGAAGACGGCGGGAAGATGTCAAAGAGCAAGCGTAATTACCGCGAACCGAACGAAATTTTCGAACGTCACGGCGCGGACGCATTGCGTTGGTATTTCTTCGCGAATCAGGCTCCCTGGACATCAATCCGCTACAGCGAACGAGCGATCAAGGACAGCATTCCCGAGTTTGTCCTACGTCTCTGGAACGTTTACAGTTTCTTTGTGATCTATGCCAACATTGACGGATTCGATCCGGGTGAAAGACTCAGCACCAAGGCCGGACAGGTCACTCCGGAGGAATTATCAGGGGCGGCCGATTATAAGCCGGTTCATGAACGTGCCGAAATCGATCGCTGGATCCTCAGCGAACTGAACAAAACATGTGCGGCTGTCACGGAAAAGATGGATGCCTACGACAGCTTCTCAGCGTGCGGCGACATCACCGCATTCGTCGATGCTCTCAGCAACTGGTACGTCCGACGCAGTCGTGAGCGTTACTGGAGCAGTGACAAGCATTCTCCGGACAAGCTAGACGCCTATTGGACACTCTATGAATGTCTCATCACGACCGCCAAGCTGATCGCTCCGTTCGTTCCCTTTTTATCGGAGCATCTGTGGCAAAACCTGACGCGAGTCTTTCAGGGATCGGCGGTCGAAAGCGTTCATCTTTGCGACTACCCCGAGCCTCTCGCGGAAGCCGTCGACGAAAAGCTGTCGCATCAAATGCAGCTCGCTCGAGAG
>Ga0163179_10002464_pt1 | contig 12902 bp, 12 predicted proteins | sample AtlANTMetagenome_FD_109643 | JGI IMG/M metagenome (GOLD analysis project Ga0163179, IMG submission 109643) | Marine eukaryotic phytoplankton communities from the Atlantic Ocean - Atlantic ANT 2 Metagenome | ecosystem: Environmental > Aquatic > Marine > Oceanic | place: North Atlantic Ocean...
CCCGTCGCTTCAGGGCTTCTCCACCCGCAGCCGTACAAAATTCCGGTCTCCGGAGAGAAAGATCACGATCGGCCAATCCTCCCCGACGGGCACCGGATTTTCGAAACCAAGGAGGAGGAATGGATCCAGCAGGGTCCACCCTCCCTGATCGAAATTCCCCTCTACGAAGACAGGTGCACGGATACCGACCGGGCCGGGGGTCACAATGAGATCGACCTGACCGGGAATGAACAGGTCGGGGGTGAAAAGCGACGGCCGGGCATTCGCATTATAGCCCAGAGCCCAGAGCAACCCATTGGGAACCCCATCCCCATCGTGGTCCTCCTCGAACGGGGCATCCGGGATTCCATTCAGCTCTGCCCATCCCAGATAAGGATCAAGCGGAACCTCAATGGTCCCTTCCATCTGAACCGTCGAGTTCACAATTACGTCCACTCCGTCCTGAAGGGGATTGCTGAATTCCAGAGGCAGCACTACCAGAACGTCGTAAGTCACGATATTCCCATCCACCGCGGTCCGCGAGAGAGTTACCGTCCCGGTTCCTGCACCTGCCCCTGTAACGGGACTCTCCGTAAAGTTCTCATCGACCTCCCCGGTAATTGCCGATCCGGTAATGGCACCCTCGTACAGCGTCACCTGGTGCAATGACGCATCAAACTGGCCGCTACCGGGGGTAACCAGTCCCTGCAGGGTGGTAGAGATCGTCGCTTTTATTCCACTGAGGTCTACATCGGCAACACTGATCGGCCCCAACTCCAGGGAGAAGCTCATGTCCGTGGCGGTCAGGTCCCCTGAACTCAGCGTGAACTCCGAAACCTGGTCTGTCCCCGGGTCGATCGTGAGAATGGCATTTACCGTTCCACTAAGCTCACTCTCCTCTTGATCTTCGATTCCGAGAGCGGAAAGCGTGACGTTCAGGACATTGACATCGGGAGCATCAGAAAGAGCGAGTATCGTGTTCACTCTCACCTGGGCAATCGCTCCCCCGGCAAGCATCACGAAAATCGCGAGGGCTGCTGGGAGACCGGAAATCAGGGTACGGGCCATCATGAAAATCAGGCAGGGATTCTCTCCAGTCCTACCCCTCATCCCCCCGGCGTCAATCAAATCTCCGGGGCACTGACGCCGCCCGGGTCGTGGGCACCCGCAAGGTGCTTCTACACGTGCTCCACGATCCAACCAGACCCTCGCCCTTATCCATCCCAGCTCTGCGAACTCGACCAAACCCTGCCAAAAACCTTTAACTTTTCCTAAATATCTACTATTTCACTCCCTGCGTGGCAAGACGCCGGAAACAACTTCATCTGCAACGAACAGGCGACAACCGCCGGGTCCGTAATCCCTCCCTGCGGGAGGCCCTTCGTGAGGCCGATCGACGGGCGCGCCAACGGGCAAACCAACGCTCGTGGCGCCGCCGCGGATTGACCTCCGTGCAGTCCGCAATTGCAGATTCCCACTACTCACAGGCACAGCTGGGATGGTTCACGCGCTCCCTTCGCATTCTGGCTGGCCTGGCCCTGCTCCCGCTCTGCTTCGTTACCACCATTTCCATCCTCAATCCCCATCTCCATGCAGCCAGTGAAGCCGGGGCCGGCATCTCCTTCTGGCTTCAGTTCTGGCGCAGCAGCGCCTTTCTCTATTTTTCGATCGGTTTCTTCCTCTATGCGGGGTGGTTCTTCACCCGGCTCCTCCAACCGCTCTTTCTCTATCTCTACGTGCTGGGGCACGAACTGACTCATGTCGTCTTCGTCTATCTCTGTCTCGGGCGGGTAAGCGGATTCCGCGTCAGTCTGGATGGAGGTCATATCGTCACAAACAAATCTAATATTCTCATCGCCCTCTCTCCCTACTTCGTCCCCTTCTGGGCCGTGGTAATCTTTCTTCTCATCGCCTTGACCGGGCTTCTCATCAGCATCCCTCACCAGGAAAAAATCCTGTTTTTCATGATCGGCGTGACCTGGAGTTTCCACCTGCTGTGGACTCTCTGGATCATCCCCCGGGACCAACCCGACCTGAAGGAAAACGGCACATTCTTCTCTCTTTCCCTCATTTACCTCTCCAACGTCCTCCTCCTCTCGGCGCTCGTATGCCTGGCCTCACCGGAGCTGACCTGGCGCCACTTTGTCTACAACTGGGCCAACAATTTCATGGATGTGGTCACTTCCGTCAGCACGATCCTTGATTGATCCGCTCCGGCACGTGATAATAGCGCCCTTGAAGCGCCTGCTCCTTCTCCCTGCCCTTGTCGCCATCCTGCCCCTGCAGGCGGGGCCCTCCCGCATCTGGCACTACACCGATGGGAAGACCTTCTCAGCCGAGTATCAATGGTCGAGTGCGGGCACTCTCTACCTGCGGGACAAGAAAGGCCGCGAATTCAAAGTAGCCCTCGGAGCCCTTTCCAATGCCGACCTCGAATATGTGAGGGGCCTCCTCTCCCGGGATGTCGCAGGAGGCATCATCTACCATGTCCCTCTTACCTGGGAGGAATACCGTTCCAAGAAACTAACCACCTCCAAGGCCCAGGAACGGGGCTCCTACCCGGTTGATTCCCGGTCCACCAGTGAAGGATCCCTCCGCCTCCAGTTCCGCCGCTTCGGTCCCCCCCCGGAAATCACTCCCACCCAGCGGGTCGTCCTGCGTATGACCACCGCCCCGGGGGGAGGAACCCGCAGCACCATCCGGGTCAACTATGGAGGGAAAACGATCGGGGCCGTGAGAGGGGCCCCCTCGGGAGGAATTTTCGACATTCCCCTCGCTCCAGCCGTCCTCCGGGGATCGGAAACCATCGTCCTAGATCTCAGTGGAGGAGGCGACACCATCCACATCCGCACTACGAAGTCAGGGGCCGGACCGCGTCTCCTCATCTTGAAACCGGAACAAAACAGCCAGTAGCGGGCTCAATTTCTTGACACCTGCAGGAGAACACGCATTCTCCCCGCCCGCCGCAAACGGCTGATTCCAATGAAAGCGGATCTCCATCCCGAATACCACCAGGTCATCTTCCAGGACATGAGTACCGGGAAGCAGTATATCACCCGATCGACCGCCAAATCAGATCGCGTCGAGCAGGTCGACGGAGTGGATCACTTCGTGATTTCCATCGGCGTCACCGCCGACTCTCATCCGTTCTTCACTGGTCAGAAGCAGTTCGTCGATACCGAGGGACGCATCGACAAGTTCCAGAAGCGCTTCGGTGCCGTTCGCCGCGCCAAGAAGCCCAAGGCCGAAAGCGAGGAATAGCAACGCCCCCCGGCCTTCCGATGTTTCTCCACGGGACACCCGTGGAACGGGATTTCTCTCCATCCCACCTGCGATCGCGCGCAAGAAAAACGCCCCGGGGCCGAGGACCCCGGAGCGTGTTAAATAGGTCAGGAAAGCAGTTGCCTACTCTCCCTTCTCTTCCTCCTCGGCAGGAGACTCGGGTTCCGCGCTCGGACTCCACTCTTCCTCTTGCGGGGTCGTGGTGGCCGCGGCGAGATTGAAGGCCTGCTCCAGGCCGACAAGATCGCTGGAAGGACGCAGCGTCTCGAAGCTCTGGGACTCCTTCTGAAGCTGCTCCTCGCTGTATTCCACCGCCTTGATGGAAAGGCCGATACGACGTTCTATCTTGTCCACCTTGATCACGCGGGCCTCGACGTCGTCAGCAACGTTGAGGATATCCTTCACGCGCTCGACATGGTCCTCGCTCAATTGCGAGATATGGATCAATCCATCGATATCGCCGTCGAGACTGACAAAGGCTCCAAAGCTGGCGATCTTGGCAACCGTCCCCTTGACGACATCTCCCACCTTGAACTTGGTATCAATATCGGACCATGGATCGGTATCGAGCTGCTTGATCCCCAACGAAACCCGCTGGTTCTCCTTGTCGATGGCCAGCACGATGGCCTCGACCTCTTCGTTCTTCTTCAGGATCTCGCTCGGGTGGTTGATCTTCCGGGTCCAGCTCAGGTCGGAAACGTGGATCATCCCGTCGATTCCTTCCTCCAGTCCAACGAAGGCACCGTAGGCGGTCAGGTTGCGTACCGCTCCGTTGATCTTGGTTCCCACCGGGTAACGACCCTCGATCTCGTCCCACGGATTTGCCTCCAACTGGCGGACCCCGAGGGAAATCTTCTGCTCCTCGATGCTGATCCCCAGCACCACCGCCTCGATTTCCTGGTCGAGTTCCAACACATCACTGGGGCGGGTGATCCGCTTGACCCAGGAGAGTTCGGAAACGTGCACGAGACCCTCCACTCCACGCTCAATTTCCACAAAGGCCCCATAGGGAAGCAGCTTTGTGATGCTTCCCTTGACCTGGGAGCCGATCGGGAACTTGGCCTCGATATCCTCCCACGGGTTGTCGGTCATCTGCTTCAGACCGAGCGATACCCGCTCCTTCTCGCGATCAACGTCGAGAATCTGCACCTCGACCTCCTGGCTGATCCGCAGCATCTCGCTGGGGTGATTGATGCGGCCCCAGCTCATGTCCGTGATGTGCAGGAGGCCGTCCATGCCCTCGAGATCCACAAAGGCCCCGAAGTCGGTCAGGTTCTTCACCTGCCCGGTCACCCTGTCCCCGACCTTCACGGTCTGCAGGAAGCGCTGGCGACGCTCGGAACGCTCGGCCTCGATCACCTCGCGGCGACTCAGCACGATGTTCTGCCGCTCGTCGTTGACCTTGACGATCTTGAACTCGTAGATGTTGCCAAGGAATTCGTTGAGATCCTTGGGAGGGATGATGTCGACCTGGGAACCGGGAAGGAAGGCCTCCACCCCGACGTTCACCATGAGGCCACCTTTCACCACGCTCTTGACCTTCCCTTTGACCAGTCCGCCGTCCTCGAAAACCTTGACAATCTTGTCCCAGTTCTGCTTGTGGGCGGCCTTTTCCTTGGAGAGGACCACCATGCCCTCATCGTTCTCAAGACGCTCGAGGAGGACTTCCACTTCGTCCCCTTCCTCGATGTCATCATCTTCAAACTCGGATGCGGGGATGACGCCCTCCGACTTGTATCCAATATCGACGATCACGACCTGGGGTCGGATGTCGAGAACCGTCCCATTGACAATGGAACCCTCTCTGAATTCGCGGAACTTCGAATCGATCAATGCATCAAGCTCAGCATTGACCGGCGCATCCGCGACGGCTTCGTTACTCATTTCTGTAGTTAAGTTTGGTTGTTGGTTTAAATGCCTTCCGACAGTTGCCCCTCTCCTGCGACGACCACGGGGCTCCAACCGTCGTCACATCCGCTCCGGCCTCCGGCCCAAACGGGTCGTGAACCTAGGGACCGAACCCTGAAAATCAAGGGAAATGTCGCAAATGAAGAGGGGAGGCACAGGCCTGCGCCAAAATCGCTTTTTCCCTGTTACCGGGACCCGTCAGGGAGCACCCGGGCGGGTCAACCCCGCTTGACACCGCCCTGCAATCCCCTACCTTCCGCCCTCGCCGTTCTCGGCATGCGCGCCCGTAGCTCAATTGGATAGAGCGCCTGACTACGGATCAGGAGGTTAGGGGTTCGACTCCTCTCGGGCGCGCCACTTCTTCACAACCAACTGAAACCTGTTTGACAACGGGGCATAACAGCCGTCTGTGAGAAGTGGATCAGCAAGGCACAAACCGAGTCGTCATCGTAGGCGCCGGGCTCGCCGGGCTCGCCTGTGCCATCCGTCTTAATGGGCAAGGGCAACAGGTTCTTCTTCTTGAGAGCTCTGACCGTGTGGGAGGCAGACTAAGAACCGAAAAGGTTCAGGGCTTTCTCCTGGACCGCGGCTTCCAGGTTTTCCTGAACGCCTACCCAGAGGCCAGAAAGCTTCTTGATATTGAATCCCTCGACCTACGGGCCTTCCGTCCGGGAGCTCTCGTATTCAAGGGGGGAAAATTACATCGCCTGATGGATGTATTCCGCTGCCCGGGCCATGCTCTTTCAACTGCCTTCCAGCCGATTGGGACCCTCAAGGATAAGCTCCTCGTTGGAAAAATGCGCCTGCAGTCGCTCTGGCCAAGGAGTTCACCGCAAACCGAAGACGGCCTGACCACGGAGGAATACCTCCAGAATTATGGGTTCTCCCCGGGTATGATCGACGAATTCTTCCGTGCATTTTATGGAGGGATCTTCCTTGAAAGAGAATTGCGGACCTCGTCTCAGATGTTTCGTTTTACCTTCCGGATGTTCTCCCTCGGAAAGGCAACCCTTCCCGCCCGTGGCATGGAGGCTATTCCCCGCCAACTCGCCAACCGCCTGCCGCAGGATGCGATTCGTCTCAACTGTCCGGTCACTGCGGTAAAACCCGGGAAGGTCACCCTGGCAAGCGGAGAGGACCTCAGGGCAAAACACGTGGTGATCGCCACAGATGCCGAAATAACCAACAGGCTCGCTCCCTCCCCAGGGGAGCGGCCGAAGAAATGGAGATCTGTCGTTGGATTGTATTTTTCAGCCCCGAGATCACCACTTGGCGAACCCATAATCGCTCTTAATGGAGAAGGTACCGGTCTCGTAAACAACGTCTGTGCAGTCTCTGATGTGGCCCCAGGCTACGCTCCCCGAGGCAGGGCCCTGATCTCCGTTTCGGTTCTCGGACTCCCGGATCATGAGAAACTTGAGGAAGAGGTTCGCAACGAATTGCGCAACTGGTTCGGTTCGCAGGTCGACCGGTGGGAACACATCCGAAGCGACAGGATCCAGCGCGCACTTCCTGAGCAACCACCGGGGAGAGGTCCCTGTAACTCCCCGGGCTATCGAGAAAGGGGTGGCATCATTGTCTGCGGGGATCACTGCACGAGCGCTTCGATCGAAGGAGCCCTTATTTCCGGCCTGAGGGCTGCAGACTCCCTTGTTCCGCCGAGCGCATGACCACTAAGCCTGTTCGAGTTACTGCTACTGAATGACTCCCACCGTTCTTTTCCTTCACGCCCTGTCCACGGTGTTCATGACTGGCCTGATCTGGTTCGTCCAAGTGGTGCACTACCCGCTCAAGGCCATGGTGGGCCCCGACAACTTCATCACATACCAGAGGGCCCACCAGGCCAGGACTGCCTGGATCGTGGCCCCCACAATGCTTATTGAAATCTCATGTAGCCTCTGGCTGGTGGTCGCCCTCCCCGAATCCCTGCCCCCGGTCCTCCTGATCATCTCATTTGCACTTCTTGTTCTCATCTGGCTGGCGACTGCCGTCTTTTCAGCCCCCTGTCATCGCAAGCTCTGCACAGGATTTCACCCCGGAGTTCATCGCAAACTCGTCTCTACGAACTGGATCAGAACAACTCTTTGGACCGCTCGAAGCGCCCTCTCGGTCTATTTTCTCTTGAGCTTCGGCGAAACGTAGGGAGGTTGCCGCGCCATGTCATCCCGCGATCGCTCCGTAGCGCTTCTCATCTTTCCCCATCAGCTTTTCGATGACCATCCCGGCCTGAGATTATCTCCGGATCATGTTTTCATAATCGAAGACAGCCTCTTCTTCGGAGACCCCCTTCATCCCACCCGGTTCCACAAGCAAAAACTGTGGCTCCATCGGGCCTCGATGACACGGTATCACAACCGCCTGAAGAAAGACGGCGTTTCGGTCGAATACATCGAATACCAGCAGGGCTCATCACCCCTGAGAAAACTGTTTCAAGGGCAACTCAAGGGCACCGCGGATCTTCTGATGGTCGCAGATGTCCACGATGAACTCCTGCGCCGACGCCTGGAACGCTTTTGCGCCTCCGGTGGGATCGATCTCGAATGGCTTGGAACCCCGATGTTTCTCAACTCCTCGGCAACCAATGCCGAATATCGCGAGGGAAAGAAGCGCTGGTTCATGGCAGACTTCTACAAGTTCCAGCGCCGGCGGCTCGACATTCTAATGGAGGACAAAAGCCCAAAAGGTGGCGAATGGAGCTTCGATGCGCAGAATCGCAAAAAAGTGCCGAAGGGCCTGCTGAATAACCTGCCGGAGCTCTCATTTCCCAAGCACGATGAAATCGATCTCGCGGCAAGGGAACATGTCCTCGCCCGGTTCCCCGATAATCCCGGCCAAATCGACCGTCTCTTCTACCCCACTTCGCATGGAGCTGCTGCTGAGTGGCTGAATCACTTTCTGCAAAAGCGCCTTGGCCTCTTCGGTGACTACGAGGACGCCATGGTGAGGGAGCAAAACTGGCTGTGGCACAGCGTCCTCACTCCAACCATGAACATTGGCCTGCTGACTCCCAGCCAGGTTGTCGAAGCTGCCCTCGAATATAACGCGAGATCCGAGGTCCCTCTTAATTCACTGGAGGGGTTCATCCGCCAGGTCATCGGTTGGCGGGAATTCATGCGGGCCACCTATAGTGACATGGGAGTTTCCATGAGGACATCCAATCACTGGAAGCACTCAAGGAAGATTCCCGACTCTTTCTACCAGGGCACAACCGGAATCCCCCCCCTGGATGACGTCCTCCAGCGGGTCCAGGAAACAGGATACTGCCATCACATCGAGCGGCTCATGACCCTGGGGGGATTTATGTTCCTATGTGAATTCGATCCCAACGAAATCTACAAATGGTTCATGGAAATGTTCGTCGACAGTTACGACTGGGCCATGGTCCCCAACGTATACGGAATGAGTCAGCACGCAGATGGGGGAGGAATTGCAACCAAGCCCTACTTCTCGGGTTCCGCCTACATCCGCAGGATGAGCAACTACCCTCCGGGAGAATGGACCAAGACCTGGGATGGCCTCTACTGGCGCTGGATCCTGAAGCACCTCAAGGCTCTCGAAAAAAACCCACGATGGGCAATGATGTGCGCTACCGCTCGCAAAATGGATCCCCGGAAGCAGGCAGAGCACCTCTCAGCCGCCCAGGCTTTTCTCTCCCAACTGGGCGCGCAACCGGCGAGGAACTTCTCGAAATAAACCTCTGAAGGAAATTACCCCAAACCCATGCCCGGCGGCATGGGATGGCTCAAGTTGAGATCCTGTTCCCCATGCCACCCCGGGGACGGGCACACAGTTTTCGGGCACATGCCAGTCCGGACTTGATTGCGAGCGGGATACGCCCCCTGCCGACCAGCCCATCGCCTGCAAAATAGAGGCCACTCGCCTCTCCCTTCTCCAGCGCTTTCACGTCCACTCCATTACGAGGAGCCGCGAGAAGCCAACGCTGGCTGTCCCACCAGTCCGGCATGTTTTCCACTTCTGGAAGGAGCGCGGAGGTATGTTCGAGCACTTCTGGAAGGAGTTTTTCAGGCTGATCGTCCAAGTGAGCGGAAGACCACCACCGCGACATCTGAACCACCAGCAGGCTGCTCCCGTCTGGCACGTGACCCGGCTTGTCTTCCTCAAAGCTCAGCCACGAGACCGGATGTTCCCCATCCGAATTCACAAGGGCGTGAAATCGTTTTACTAGCGGCAACCTGTATCGAAAGCCCAGCATGAATGAGAACTGGGGATCGTAACGAGCGATTGCCAGGGCATTTGCGAGGGTAGTATGCAGCGACTCGGGGAAAGCGCAGGCCCTCATCAACTCGGCTGCCTGGGGGGCAGGAATGGATACAATAACAGAGTCGTATTCACCCCGGACATCACCCGCTTCATTCTCGACTTGCCAGCCCTGCTCAGTCCTGTGGAGCCGAGTCACTCGCTGACTCCTGTGCACCTCCACCCCGGAGAATTCCTGCAGCAGTTTGCCCAGCGTGCTGATCCCGCGGCGATAGCTGAACTTTGGTTCCGCATTGAGTTCCGGATCCCCCGTCGTGATCAGTCCGTCACGGTTGAATGTCCAGACATCGCCACGAATCTCAACAAGATCGTCAGAGGGAAGCGTTTCGTGAATGAGATGGGCCACCTCCGCATCCGAAGTACGGAAAAAGCTGGCTCCGTGATCAATCGACCAGTTACCGCGCCTTCTCGTCGCTGCTCTCCCCGACAAACCACGACTCTTCTCAAAAACAACTACCCGGCAACCGGATCGAGATAGCTCCAAAGCTGCCGAGAGACCCGACACCCCCGCTCCGATCACTGCAACGTTCTTCACTGACCCACCGTTCCGCAGCTTGGCAGATCTGCAATCAGTTTTAACCGCTGGGACTTCCCTGAATCCAAAAAGCTGGTTCCCACGAATCCCCGGAGACCCAGCCCCCATCTACCTGTCCAGTGACCGGAGACCTGTTCCCTCCTACTATTCCTGACTTTGCGAGTTCACGCGCGCAGGCGCTACAGAGGCTCGAAGAGTTCGTCCCCCTCGCAGGACGCTACAGCAAATACCGGAATCATGTCCTCCCGGGCCATCCCTGGGTTTCCAGGCTCTCCCCGGCTGTCAGACATCGGCTTCTTCTGGAAGAGGAATGCTGTCAGGCCCCTCTTACCCGCTACGCAGCATCCACCATCGAAAAATTCACTCAGGAAGTCTCCTGGCGCCGCTACTGGAAGGCCTGGATGTCTCTACGCCCGCAGGTCTGGAGCAATTATCTCGCCGACTTACAGCACATCCAACACGACAATTCATTCAACGAAGTGCGACACCAAGCCGGACGATGCATGGCCGGGGAGAGTTCCATCGATATCATGAACTACTTCGCCCACGAACTCACCACCACTGGATACCTTCACAACCACGCCCGAATGTGGTTTGCCGGCTGGTGGGTTCATGTCGAGCGCCTGCCCTGGCAACTGGGAGCCCACTTCTTCTTCCAGAACCTTCTCGATGCGGACCCGGCTTCCAACACTCTTTCCTGGAGATGGGTTGCTGGACTGCAGACTCCCGGAAAAAGCTACCTGCCTCGCCGGAGCAATATCGAAAAATACGTCGATCCGGAAATACTAGGTATCCGGCAGAGAGGACTGGAGCACCTTGAAAGCCCTGTTGCTCACCCTCCGGAATGCCCTCCGAGAGAATCGGTCACTCGACCCCGTCTCCAACCAGTTAGCCGGGCAGACTCGGAAGAGATCGGGCTGTGGATTCACGAGGAAGACCTCCTCCCCGAGAAAGGCCCTCTCTCAGACCTCGTTCCGCACACCGCCATGATCACCGGGGATTTCGAGTCATGGTCGAGCCTGGCGTTCTCTCAACAAAAAAGGGCGTGGCTTCTATCCGCCTTACGGGACGCAGAGGCTCGGACGAAATATTTTTACAAGGTCGATACCCACCTCACAGCAGAGCAGCCACTTTCTGTGACTCTCTCCTCCTGGGCCCGACAAAATGATCTCAAAACAGTCGTAGCCCTGAGACCCGAGGTTGGACCCCTCGCCGACCAGCTCCCACGCCTGCGCGAGACTCTGGCCGGTGGTGGGGTCGAGCTCGTCCTGTTCGATCGCCCCGAAGATACAAAGGTTCGCTCCCTTGCAACGGGAGGATTTTTTAACTTCTGGAAGAAATGCCAGCGAATCCAGAAGCCGGATGCGCAGTAAGGTGATCACCCTGTGGGATCTGTTTCCCCGGGAGAGCGCAAAAAAGTCAGGGGCTCGATACTCTCTCTCCCCTGTAAAAACTAAAATTTCTGAATCCGCTCCCGCCAGCCCAGCGAAGACCTCGGGGAGCACTCAAAATCGTGCCTCAAGAACAGTATCCACAAACCATGAAAGCTATCGCTACCACCATCCTCGGGCTCATTGCTCTTACCTCCTTCGCAGGCGCAGATCAGAAAGCCCCTTCCAAGGACATTGTCGACACCGCAGTCGCCGCCGGCTCCTTCAACACTCTCGCCGCGGCCCTCAAGGCCGCTGGCCTCGTCGAGGCCCTGAAGGGAGACGGCCCCTTCACGGTCTTCGCCCCCACTGACGAAGCCTTCGCCAAACTCCCCAAGGGAACGGTCGAAGCACTTCTTAAGCCGGAGAACAAGGGCAAGTTGGTCGACATCCTCACTTACCACGTTGTCTCAGGGTCTGTGCCCGCCAAGACCGCAGTCACCCTCAGCAAAGCCACTGCCCTCAACAAGAAGGTCATCTCCCTCGGCATCAAGGGCAAGAGCCTCTACCTCAACGGTAAAGCCAAGGTTATCAAGGCAGACGTCCACGCTTCAAACGGGGTCATCCACGTCCTCGACAATGTGATCCTGCCCCCTGCTCCGAAAAAGTAGTGGGACTTCTCGCGACCGCCCCCGGGTCGCGAGTCTCTTTCCAGGAAGACCCCGCTTTGGTTGAGGCATGTGTTGGGCATGCCTCCTCCTTAGCGGGGTTTCTAGGGTTTTTCCCTCATCGATCAACTCCAACCCCTTCCCCCGCGACAGGGCAACCGGAGGTCGGAGGCAATCAACACGCATTCCCCGGCACCGTTCGAAGGATCGACAACAGGAGCAGGATGATTTAACCTGAACTGGTGACCGAGTCGCCATCGGCTATGCTTGTCAGGGCGGCCCGACATTAGCCGAGATTATGGATCTTTTTATCACCGCCCTGCAGATCATTGCCGCTCTGGGTATATTTAATGTCTGGTTTCTCCGGTCTCATATGACCACCCCGTGGCGCGGAGGAAGTGCCAGCAACATGAAGGAAGAGTTCGCAATTTACGGACTGCCCCCCTCAGTAATGGTCATTGCCGGCGGAGCGAAAATCTTGTGTGCCGCAGGCCTTGTCGCCGGCCTCTTCTGGCCCTCTTTCATTGTCCCTTCCGCAACGGTTCTCGCCTTCCTCATGCTCGTAGCAATCGCGCTTCATTTCAAGGTCCGGGACCCCCTTCCAAAATTTCTTCCGGCGATAACGATGCTGGTTCTCTGTCTTTCCCTCCTCGGAATGAGCATGCTGCGGGGCTGAACCAACAGACCCTGGCCTGTCCTCTACCTGTCCCTTAACGCCCCCTTAAAGGCGACGCACTGCGTCCTGCGACTCTACCATCGCACTCCAGACCTGAAACAGAGCATCGTGTCTCTCCTCCCTGACCGTCTGGGGCAAGCTCACGTTGTCGCGATCGAAGCTGTTCTTGAAGTTCCCGTAATCGAGAGAGGACAGTTCCCGGCCGA
>Ga0163179_10002465_pt1 | contig 12897 bp, 9 predicted proteins | sample AtlANTMetagenome_FD_109643 | JGI IMG/M metagenome (GOLD analysis project Ga0163179, IMG submission 109643) | Marine eukaryotic phytoplankton communities from the Atlantic Ocean - Atlantic ANT 2 Metagenome | ecosystem: Environmental > Aquatic > Marine > Oceanic | place: North Atlantic Ocean...
ATCTTCTCTACGTTTTTTGTTTACTGCTTTTGCAATAGCTTTCTTGCCACCTTTGGCTCTAAGACTTGCGGCTTTAGATTTTGATAGGCATTTGGGTTTGCCTTCACCTTTTTTACTATCTCCGCATTTTCCAATGCGTTCGCCTTTTGAATTATAACGATCCCAGCCTCCTCCGCCAGCACCGCCTTTTTTGCCTTTACCAAACCAGGCTTTTAGGTCTTCTCCTACTTCTTCAGATTCTTTTTTAACACAGTTGGGTACACGTTTTCCGAACATGGTTTTCATGCCCTTCTTTTCGTAGCCTTTCCAACATTTCTCTGTGACAACTTCTTCAATCAGCATGTTACTTCTTCTTGCTATTACCCCAGTTCTTAGCGCCTTTTTTACGACACTGAACTAGTGCTCCGCTAGCATATGCACTGGGCCATACTTTGTAACGTGATTTTACTTTGTGATAGCAAGCATCTTTTTTACCTGCTTTCTCATCAAACTGTTCTTCAGTTAGAGTTTCGTATACTTCATTTAGTTTCATTGATTAACCAATCTTTTTATACATTAAATCAAGCATACTTAAAAAGCCCGCTTTGGTTTGAATTTTATCAATAATCTTTGCTTGTGTTTCTTCTTTTACTTTATCGAATACTTGTAGGAAAATACTAGCTGTAGTCATATCAACTTTCATTGATCCATCTGCAAACTTAATTGTTGTTGCACTTTTATCTTTTACAATTTGTCTTAGTTTATCGATATTTTCACTTATTGTAATAGTGCGATCTAATCTTTCTCTCTCATGCATTTTTCTAATTTGCATTTGAACATTTTTAATATCTACATCATCTTTTATAAAACTTCTTATGAAATCAATCTGCTCACATACTTTACCCCAAGTATTATGCCTATGATCTAATGTTGCTCTTGTATATTCAGCAACCACTGTGTTAGCATTTGTGCTTTCATCTAATTTAAGTGAATTACGCATTGCACTGAGATCTACACTGTTGGCATGCATAGCCGCCATGTGTGCTTTGTATTTCTTTGTACCTTTTTTGTGTGGGCTATTTCCTTCAGTTGCAACAGATTTCATTGCAGAGCCACCTCTAGTAAATATCTCAGGATCTATCCTAGTATCATCAGGTAAATTCTTTGCTTGTGCATATGCTTTTTTAAGCATACCCATGTTTATTTTCTCATCAGCTTTTATATCAATTCCCTTATGAAAGAATCCTTCAATGTCATAATAATCTGAATTCATATAACCTGCCATATCCATATCATGTAATAAATTTCCTAATGCAAAACGCATCCTTTCACTTGTATACCCACCATCTTTTTTAGCATCATTATACATGTCTACTAAATGTTTCATTACATTTGCTTTTACTCTACGTGGATCATACTCATCATCTTCTGAACCTTCATCTTCTTTCATGCCGGCGCGGTCATCATCTAGTGCTTTGAACTCGTCGTATGTAAGATACATGTCTGTGTCTCTATCATAATATGAACCTTCTTTTGGATCATAGTATATTGTTTTACCACTCATTGTTTGAAATGGGCCTTCTAATCCTGGCATCTCTGTGTAACGATCTCTGTCAATATCAGGAAGTACTTTATAGCCTTCATTTGAAGGATTACGATTATAGATATCAAATTGTGATGTTGGTTCTCCGAACATACCCATACTATCTAATTCGTCTTGCATATATTCTACTGGATCTCCATCTCTGCCTTTTTGTGTACCATATGGCATTTCTTCTGACATATAATCAAATAATGCATTATATAGATCACCACCATATATGTCCATTAAATCTTCACTCTGTAATAACTTTTTAGTTTCTTCAGGATGTTTAGACATAATATATTTCATAACATAATCTTTTTCTGGAATCATCTTTTTTGTTTCAGGATCCATAATACTATTTTCATTTACTACTGCTTCTGTAGCTGTTTTCTTTTCGTCAGCTAGGTGTGTATCAATACCCGATGTACTTTTTAGTCCCCAATGTTCTGCCGCTTTTTTAGCCGCCGCATATGAACTTTCAGCACTACATTCGTGTTTGCCTTTTTTAGCATGTACGCAAATATACGGACGTTCATCAGCCTCATTGGTCTTTTGCATTTCTTTTAATGCATCTTTAAATAAGTTTTCAGTATATTGTTCTATGTTTTCTAATCTCATATCATTTGTCCGTTTTTAGTATTTATTATCTATCCCATTGACCTACGCATTGCACCAGCTGGATCTTTCATTGTAATTGGTTGATTGTAATTTACTGGTGCTCTTGTTGTAAAATCTTGATGACGTGCTGTATTTCTTTTGTCAACAGGACTAGCAGGTTTTTTTGGTTTGTATTTTCCTCTTCCACCTATAGCATCTTTTTGATCTTTTGTAAGACCTAACTTTGTTTCTATACTTTCATCCACTACTTCATTTATTTTCATTTGCTTTGCCCTGTTGGTAATGCACTTTGAGATCTTCCAATAGCGCCTTTGTATTTTTCTAGGTCAAGTGGATCTTGGTAGTTTGCAGGATAGAATTTCATTAAAGAATTTTCGTCTCCACCGTCGTCGTTTCCACCAAGCCATCCAAGTCTAGCACCTTTACGCAATACTCCTGTTTTGTCTACTTTTTGGTTTTTGTTTTTTAACTTTGTAGTAAGTTTAGAATTTTTTGGTTTTGCAAGTTGAGTTCCAATGGTCGCTCCTGTGGCTACATCTGTTGGGTCAATAGTTGCTGTAGTATCATCTTGATTGGTTTGATCACTATAGTTAGCATCATCTTGTGCTTGAGCTTTATCTGCTTGTGCTTGATTATATGCGGCTGTATTATCTGTTGCTTTGTTCTTATCGTCTACACCTGCATCTTTTGTACCAGTATCTTTTACTTTAGGAGTTCTATCTCCCATAGCTTTATCTGCCGCGGCTTGATTATCTTGTGCAATTTTGTCAAGTTCAGCTTTTTGTTGTTTTGTAAGTTTATCAGTGGGTGTAAACTGTACAGGTTGATTAGCATCAGGGTCTTCAATACCTGTAAGATCCTTGCTTTTGACCTTAGGCATGTTTTTTCCATCAGGACTAAGATCTGGTGTGATTTCGTCTTTGGCTTTTTGTTCTGCATCACGTTTAGCCTGATCAAGTTCAGCTTGTCTCTTTTTGTAAGCCGCTACACGTTCTCTACTTTGAGCAGGAGTTTCTGGAGTGCCTCTACCACCTTTTGGCGGAGGAGGTGTACTGATATCCAAATCTGGTAAATCACCTCTTTTTGCAGGATCTCCTAACGTTGGTCTATCGCCTATTTTAGGTAAGTCATCTGTAGCTGGTGTATCTGGTCCATCTGTGGCAGTACTACCTGTTGTTGTGGGTTGTGCTGGTGTATCGCCTACACTTGGAGGAGTACCTGGAGGTTGTGCCGATTTTGGTAGCTCGCCTCTTTTTGCAGGATCTCCTAATGTTGGTGTTGCACCTATTTTAGGTAAATTATCTATAGCTGGTGTAGCTGGTCCGTCTGTAGCAGTACTACCTGTTGTTGTAGGTTGTTCCGGCGGCTCACCTATTATTGGTGCTTTCGGAGCTGGTTGATATTTTTGAGGATTCATTCTCAAAGCACCAGCCTGTTCAGTAGGCAAAGATTTCAAAAAGTTTTGTATCTTAATAGCATTTTTTGTTGCTAAAACTTCTCTAAAGTCATCTTCTACATTTTTAGGTATTTTAGTATCTATGTACTGTTCATCACCTTCTTTTGGTGGCTCAACTAGGAAAGGTGTACTTTCGTTTTCTCCAGAAATTTCAGTCTGAACATTCTTCTTAACTTTATCTACAATTTCTTTATCTGGTGGATTATTTTCAGTATTTGTTTTGGTATTCTCAGATCTTTCAGTGTTTATGTTTTGCTTTTGATATTCAGTATTTAAATCTTTATGAAATGGATGAGCTGTTGTACCTCTGGAACCGTCTTCTTTCACTTCAGCCCACATGCCGCCTTTGCCTTTTGCAACACCTAGCCATACATATTTTTTACCTTGAAATGTTACTTCAGCACCTTCTGGAGGTCTGGTATTAGCAATGTTTTCAGTTGGCTTTTCAAAATCTTGTATTACAGATTCTTTAGCACTTGGTCTTAGATCAATTTTTTCGTAGTTTGCTCTAGCTTCGTCACTTATTATTTCTTTACTACTACCTGGATAAACTTTTTCACTTGCTTTTAAGAATGCATCAAGTTCATCTGATTCCATTTCACCATTTGCAATTTTAATCTTAGCATGAGCGATATAATGCTTTCGTGAGATAGCTACTTTTTCATCAGAAACAGGATCACCACCTTTGGTCACAGGAACATGTGGAGCTTCAGAAGCATCAAAATCTGTAACACCTTCATTTTGTTTTACAGTTTCAAGTGCTTTCTCTTTTCGCTCTTGTTCTTTCCTCATTTGTTCAGCTTTAGCATCGAAACGTTGTTTATCAGCAAACATTTGACTGCCTTTTTTAGGACTACCATCAAAGTTATGTGTTAAACCATATTCACTATCCCATGCCTTTTGTTCTTCTTTCATATTTTTAATTGCGAAATCATACTTGTCTTTTTGTACAGTATATAAAGAACTATTGAAGAAAGTTTTAAAATCTTCATTGTTTTCTTCTGTTGGTCTAGTACTAGGATCAAGTGGACCGTCACCGTCATCTATACTTTTTTGATTCCTATTGTCCCAAGCTGTTTGTGCGCCTTGCAGTTTTCTTCTTGCTCCTTGTTCTAGTTGTTTCATTAGCTGATCAGCTACCTCAGCATCCTGTGCAAATTCTTTCCCTATACTATCTCGGGTAGGTGCATTATCTAATAAATTTGCAACTTCATCAGGAACAACAACATTGTTTCTTCTGCTGTTAAACATTACCTGTTGTCTAGTCCATGTTTGATTGCCTCTTTCAGGATCATTGGTAAATGTTACTTTTCCATCTTTCCAATACTCCATTTTTTGCATATCATCTAAGTCTGTCCATACAGGAGGTTCTAATGTACTGCGTCCTTCAATCCTAACATCAATTTTTCTTACATTCTCAAGTTGAGCCAATACTTTATTAATATCTGTATCTTTGGTTATTGCCTTACCATCTAAATCTTTATCTATTCCCAACAGTTGAGCTAGTTTTCTTGCTTGTGCTTCGTCGTCGAGATTAACAGTAGATGTATTTTCTTCTGGATTAATTTCTACATCATCTAATAAAGCTACAAGTGCTACATTGTCAGTATTTTCTTGTACTTCTTTTCTAGTATATCTCTTACCATCTCTGTAGAAAGAACCGGTCCTAGAAAGGCTACGTTGTTCTGATTTTGTAAGTTGGTCACTAGTAACTAAACGTTTTTTAATCAGTTCTGCAATAGCAAATTTTCTTACACCAGTTTCAGGATCTACAGTTTCAATGCGATTAATAAGTGTATTTGAGTCCATTGCCATAATATCTAGTATTGCTTTAGGATCTCTTCTGCCTCCCATTATAAATTGAGATAGTCTTGCTACGCCTGCTCTAGCCCTTGAGGCTCCATCGACTGTGGTTGCTAATACGTTACCTGATTGTGACGCAAGCATTTCGTTGTATGCGGCATTAAAAGCTCCTTCAGTTGCAGTTGTAATATTACCACCTGCACCTTTAATAATACCTTGATTCTCGAATACCTGTTCTAAATATCCACTTACACCTTCACCTGTTGTACCAGCAACACCTTTAAGCACTGCATTTTTTAAGAAACCAGATGAGATTTTACCTTTGCCATATAGTATTTTATTTTGAACGGCATCAATTACACCACCAGTAACAGCCACTTTGTAAAATGCATTTCTAATACTCATATCAATAGCATGTTTCCTTGCTAAGTCTTGAGCTTCTTCTATCAGTTCTGCTGGTTTCCTAACTATATCATCAGCTTGTAATTGCATCATTGCGGCATCTAAATACATTTTGTATTGAGGTGAATTTTGCAATACGCCTTTTTTATAAGCGGCATTAATTCTATCAGTGATACTTTGTGCCGCGGCCCCACCTGCTTCTAGAGCATTCAACGAACCTGATATTGCCATACCTGCTAAAGGTCCAGTACTCATTATTACCGCAAGGTCAACTATTTCACTTGGCAGTTCACCAATCATTATGCCTGCCGCACCTTCAATGTTAAATCCTGTATGTCCGTAAAATAAATCTCTTACATCATTAAAATTATTAACTGCGCCAGAGGTCCATGCAACCTTGTCTCTAAATGATTGATCTGTTTTACTGTTAAACCAATCAACAACTTCATCGCCCCAAAATTTTTCATCTATTTTATCATAGCCTGACAGTGTTGAAGTCTTTAAGTTGGATAGGTTTTCACCTGTAGACGCTTTGGTATACCGTCCTACCATTGTAAACTCATTGATAAAATCATCAATTGGTACTGCCGCACCTTTAATCCATGAGTTAAGTAATTCAGCACCTCCAGCTATAAACGCCCAAGATAGATCTTCAAGTGTACCATTTTCATTGTAAGGTTTAAGTTCGCCATCTTCATCTAATAGTATGCCAGGTAGTTTACCACCATCTACCCATTGTTTATGAGCATTAGCAAGTTCTTGATCTATTCCGCCTTCTCCTACACTCATATCTTTTTTCTTAAAGAATCCTGGAGGAGTAATTGGATTACCATTAGGTCCAGGCTTAGTAGGATATGGCTTACCAGTCATATCATATAAGTCAGCAAGACTCATACTGACTGTAGCACCATTTTTGTCAGGCGCTTCCATTACAATGGTTTCGAATAGCTCATGTAAACGCATATTACATCTCTTCAGGCATATCGTCAACTACTACTGGAGGTTGTTCTGGATAACCATTTATTTCCAAATACTCCATATAGTGCATTACTGCGCCAATGTAATCACATGCTTTTGTAATTTTTGCTTGTACCCAAGGCTCTAAGTTATCAGTATCATTAATCATACCATGTAGTTGTACACTGTACTTGCTAAGTTTATAAAGTTGACTTTTTGCCATCCAACCGTCTTCGTCGGTCGCATCAAGTACACCTTCCATTAGCTCACTGGTATAGATTACAGGCTCTTTGCCTTCTACAAGTTCTGGCTTGTGCTTTTTCATCCAAAGTTTTGCAAGATCGTAATCTTCAAATACTTTGCGTTCAACACTATTGATGTCCAGGACTTTATACTGAGAACCTTCTTTGACTAGCTTAGGTTTAGCTACAGTTTTTTCAGTTGATATTTTTTCCAATCTCATGGGTTTCTCCGTATCATATTGCTATAGACTGGGTCTTTGATCTTCTTTGAATCTTTAAGACCAACTGCCGCTTTTGCGGCTTTGTGGTGTGCTTTGCCTTTCTTTCCTGTAAACAAAGGCATAGCAACTGTAGCAAAGGATCCTGCTCCCATGCCACCAGCTTCTTCTTTAAGATTTAATACTTCCCAGACTTTCATATAGTTATTTATGCTGGTTTAGTTTTTACTGTCGCCAACTTTATGAAATATTACATCGTGGGTTTGTTCTTCATGACGTTTATAAGTTTCACACAGATGTTTAAAAGAATGACCAACTACATTCTCATCATTACGCAATAGACAAGCATCAAAAGGTGTGGGCCATACTACACTTATAGCCAACCAGTCTGTTCTACTGTACATGCTTAGTCTACTCCATAGCCAGTGAGCAAATGGTATCTCAGGATCTATCAAATAGTCACTTAACAAATGTTTATCATGTGTAGCCAAAGAGACTAAATTTTTATCCATGTTTTTCATAAATCTTTGCATTAGTTTTGGTTTTCCAATGAATGCTAAATCTCCAAAGAAAGGTAGTCCGTTTCTAATTCTTAACCATGGAGTAAAAATATTATCATTGAACACTGGATTTCTCAACATATTGTTGAATAAATTGTGCCAATGTTGAGGACTCATATCATTTAGTATAGTATCTGTTCTAGTTTTAATTACAACATCATACTGCCAGAAATGAGGTTCAAAAGTTTCAGCCATTTTTGCTGTACCAATAAACATGCCAGCAAAATTCCAAGAATACTTACTAACTTCAGCTCCACGAAAACACATTGTATGCTCTACATATTCTGGAATAAGCCACCAATCATTTGCAGATTCATTTCCATTTTTAACTTGTTCAATGTGATTTCTTCCAAGTTGTTCCCAATCATTTAAATCAACAACTTTAGCATCATATAAGTGTTTTACTCTATCATCTAAATTATCTGTGCCATCGTCCCATAGATTAAAAAAGTAGTCAACATGTAAATTAGTTTTATCTGTAAAACATCTTTGTTTCCACCACTCAGCACTACGTTCAATATATCTTGCTTGACCACTCATTAGCACTGCAATTTTCATTCGCCTTCTCCGTCGTTGTCTTTGTAATCTTTGAATCCGTCTGCGGTATCTGTATCAATGCGTTTTTTAGTATCATCTTCAAATACACCAGCGGCAATAAATCCCATTGCGGCTAACATTGGTACAACATAAACCATTTTATCAGTTATGAATGCTACTATGTATGTCGGTACCAGTACTATCAGGCCTCTTACTATTGCTTTTTTCAATCCATTCATTTTTAAACTTCTCATATAAATTACCACCATACATGTCATCAAGTTCCTGAAATTCAGGCAACGCATCAAATAAAGTAGTATGTTTATTTAAGTCTAAAAAACTTATGTGTCTAAAAAACATATGTGCGGCATTTTCATTGTGTGGTCTATCAAGCTCATATAATATTTTATCCAATTTTGTAATAGGCATTTTTGATTCTTGAAACCTAATTAATTTTGCTTTGGTTTTTTGTTTCCATTCATCAGGTAATACATCTACCCTGCACCAATAGTTTAATACTGGATTAAGGTTAATCTTTAGAGGAATATTAATATCCTTACGTTTGAACAGTTCCCATAGTTCATCTAAAAGCTCAGGCAACCGCATTACATTATAAGCACCAATACTAGTATTTGGCTGTACTTTAACTTCAGCATCAACAAGTGTTCTAATGTTTTTTTCTACAATGGGCCAAATAGTTCCGGATCTAATGTATTCTGCTCTTTTACCCGTCTCATCTATGCTAGCTTCGATACTCATAAGTGATCTGGGCCAGTTTCTCCAATAGTCCAATCCTTTTTTTCCAAGATGTTCAATTTTAGACATGTTAGTATTATACTTTATTTTTACATCATGTCTACCTAGTTTATCTAGTTTTTCTAATATATACCAATGCTCGGGCATTAATAATGGTTCACCTCCTGCAAAATAAATGTTTTCTACGTCATGTATGTGTTTGTCAATCCAACCCATATCAGGTACATGTAAGACTTTATCATCACCTATTTTATCACGATAGTGTTTTAACATGCCATCGGATTCAATTATTTCTTCGCTCATGTTTTTATAATGTGCTTTTAAATTTTGTGTCCATAAACTGCTCCAGTCTGGATCACACATTATACAAGCCATATTACATTTGTTGCTCCAACGCAGATCCCAATATTTAATTTTAAAGTTTTCAATACTACCATCTGGTTTTGTTTTAGCAATTAGTTCATGTACTTTAGGAGCATAGTCTTGTCTGTTTGCTTCCATTCTAGGACTAAAAATATTCATTTTTTCATATTCAATACATTTCATACATACTTCTTCAGGAAGTTTTCCTGCAATCATATCTCTACGAATTTTACGAATAGGTTCGTCATTGAAAATTTCTTCTATTGTTTGTGTTTTAAAATTACCCAACACATACATTTCTGGTCCTCGTTGATGACAACAAGGCCATACATCTCCATTGGGATTTATATTTACATGACTCCAGGGATGGATACATATGTTCTTTTTATTCATTTGGCTTTATTTTTACCTCTACGCATGTTCAGTTGCCATTGCGCCATGCGTCTCTTTTCACCTGAGCTGTTTTTAGCTATTTTTTCTAGCTGTGCTAGTGTTGCACCTTTGGGTATGCCTACACGTTTGCTGAGTCCTTTGCGTCCTGGCTTTTTACCATCTGCAAAGTTTTCTCCAATTTTCTTTGTAGCAACAAATCTATCACCTGTGTCTTTAACTTCTATATCCGGAAAAAATCTAGCAAAGTCAGTCCATATTTTACGACCTTGTGGTGTTTGTGAATTATCACTGTATAGTGTACCAAACTTATCTACAAGCATTTTATAAACTTCAGTTGCTCTTATTGTACCATTGCTTCTAACATTACCTATTGCAACACCATCTTGGAATTTAATATATCCAACATAAAATACTGCTTGGTCTTTATTGTTTACTAAGAACATTAGTGTGTCAGGTGTTTTAGTAAATGTAACTATTTTTAAACCTTGAAAGTTACCTTCTTCTTTACGCCCGCCAATTTGATTAGGAGCATGATCTGTATAAAAGTAATCTAAACTTTGTTGCAGTTTACTAGAATCTAAATTCATACTGTCTCTGTCTTGTGGGCCTTCATCCATCTTAGATAGTTTTGCCGCAATAGCCATTTGTCTGCGTTTCTTTTTGCTTTTGCCTTTGAACTGTGGAGCATCACTTTTATAAAAGTCATCAATAACATCTTTCATTGGAGTACGCTTTGTAATTTTTTCATCTAAACTTTTAAGCAGTTCATCTTTGTTTGCACTAAAGTTGCCAGCTTTCCATTGTGTACGCAATGCCTGTAGTGTTTGACCAATTTTAGGTCCACGCTCATGTCCAAGTTTCATCAGATCATTGCCATCTACAGGAAAGTCTGGTGCTTTGAAAGATTTTATATATGCAATCATATCATCTTGGTTGTTATATCTAGCAAGTGCATCTAACTGTGTTCTATCAAAGCCGTCTGCCATCATATCAGTATACCACTTTTTATCATGCGTTTTGCCTTTTTCACTGATAAGAAAACCTAGCTTGCCTTTTTCTTCGTTGCTCATTTTCCAACGTATACCAATTGATTCATCGTCAGTTATTCTTGCTAGGTTGATAATTGGATCTCCACCGTCCATAAGTTCTTGCGATGGTTTAACATCTAAACCAATTGCACCAAGCACACCTGCTTTTTGCATTGCACCTAGTATTTGCTGTATGTTTGAACCGCTGAGTATTTTACCCATCTCCATCCAAACACGTTCAACACTCAGTTGTTTTAGTCCTTCTGTATTGTTAGCAATGGCATTCATTGTTTCTCTATCAAATGTAGGCGTATCTAATCTACCTTGGAATCTAAAGTAACGCAATGTACGCAAGTAATCTTCTTTGATACGTTCTTCTGGATCTCCGACAAATCTAGTTACTTTGTCTTGTAGGTCATCCATACCACCGTGGTAGTCATACAAGTTACCTTCAAAGTCCATGCTCATAGCATTATAAGTTAGGTCTCTGCGTTTAGCATCTTCTTCCCAACTGCGAACAAATTCTACTTCTGCACGTCTGCCATCTGTTTCAACATCTGCTCTTAGTGTTGTAACCTCAAACTCTTCGCCATTTATAACTGCGGTAATAGTTCCGTGTTCAATACCTGTAGGAATATGACGTACACCTGCACTGTCAAACATCTGTTGCATTTCATCAGGTGTTGCATCTGTCGCTAGGTCAATATCTTTAGGTGACTTATTCAAAGCAAGATCTCTTACTGCACCACCAACAATGCGTATTTCATATCCACCTCTATTAAAAATATTAGATAGTTTTTTAAGTTCGTTGGTTATTTCGAATTTTTTTTTTAAATCTAACTGTTCATCATCAAAAAGATTTTTACCTTTTTGTAATACAGACTGCCACCAACTTTGAGGATCTTGTGTACCTCTTGCAACTTTTTTATTTTGCTGTGGTTTATTCTTACCACCCCAATTGATATGCTGTCCAATACTACCTGGTTTGTTTGTAGTTGGAACATTTTCTCCAATTACACCTTTGTTATAATTTTGTGCAATCTTACTTAGAGTATCACCGCTTTTTACAGTATAAGTTGCTCCCCCGGGTAGGTTAATTGTTTGTCCAGGAAATATTTTGTTAGGGTCTGTAATACCGCTAGCTTGTGCTAACTGATTATAATTTACTTTTTGTCTTACTATTGGACTAGGTACTGGATCAGTTGGTCTTGCCATTGGTTCTGTTGTATGTGGAACAGTTTGTGGATTATCTATTGTATCATAGTATCTAGGCGGAGGAGGCGTAGGAATATTTTTAGTAGTGTCAAGTTTATCATATTCTTTATCAAATGATTTTACACTTGCTTGTACACTTCGACTGTATTGGTTTGCACCTTTATTTTTACCTTTAATAGCACCCGGACCTCCGTTATAACCACGAAATGCTTGTGCATCATTTTTTGCACCATAAAAGTCTTTTTGAGCTTGATAATATCTCAATCCAACTTCAGTGTTTATCTTAGGGTCTTGTAGGTCATCTATTGTATAGTCTGTTTTGTACAATCTATTGACATCATCTAATGCTGGCTTTCTAACTTGAAATGCACCATATGCTTTGTTTTTACGATTCTTGTCACCAACTACATTTTGCCTAAATCCACTTTCTTGCTGTGCAAGCGCCATTGCTGTACTTGTATCAACCCCAAGTCCTTTTGCTATATCGGCAATAGTTTTCTTTAACGAGTTCATGCTTAATGCTTCATTTACATCTTCAACGGGAAATTCTTTGTTGGGTGTTTTGAAATCTGCCTTACGCATAACAGTTTTTGCTATCAAATCCAACTCCATATTCTTATCGTCCCATTTCAACACAAATGGCAAATTAATATCTGTTTGTAAATCTTTCATTACTGCTTGGCTGTCTGGACCCATTTGTGCAATAGGCTTACCCCAACGTTTATATTCTTGTTTAAATAATCTTGTCAACTCACTCATTGTAATTGGTTTTTGGTTACGCACAT
>Ga0163179_10002468_pt1 | contig 12889 bp, 3 predicted proteins | sample AtlANTMetagenome_FD_109643 | JGI IMG/M metagenome (GOLD analysis project Ga0163179, IMG submission 109643) | Marine eukaryotic phytoplankton communities from the Atlantic Ocean - Atlantic ANT 2 Metagenome | ecosystem: Environmental > Aquatic > Marine > Oceanic | place: North Atlantic Ocean...
GAATCGAAAAGTCACTGCCCTGATCTATCCTAATGTTGTATTTGCCTGCTGCCATAGTTATATTTCTCCATTCTTAAAAATTATACCAAAAAACCCTATCTGTTGTCAAGACATATTTTTTTCGTGGTGCTTAGCTTGGTTCTGTAGGAAAGTCTTCCATAATTAAATCAGGCCACTTTTCGTGCTTAGTTATATCTCGCCAAGCTTGCCTAAATACTTTCCATTCTTCTTTCTTTTCACTGCTTAAAGAAACATCGGGTAGTTGAGTCCAGTCTGACCCCTCTAAAAAATTTTCTCTAATCATTAAAATTTCAAAATCTGCAAATGCTTCTGACATTTATTTTCTCCTTATTATCCCGCACTTTGTGCGTTAGAGTTTCTTACAATCGTTACTTCAATATACGGATCTACTAAGTTTATTCTATACCCAGTACTGTTCGGCATATACGCTACGGCCATCCACATTCTAAAATAAGCATAGTTACTTCCAGTTTGTAGTCCGTGGTATCTACCCCCGGAGCTATGATAAGAAGCACCATCCGCAGAAGGGTCTGTACTTGAAGGACCTCTTATAGAATCAACAAGTTCTACTCTCTGAGTGGACTTACCTTCTAAATATATGCGTCTATCCATAGCTGTTAGATGGTTGCTCAAAGTTGAGGTAGTAGTAGTTGTGGTATAATTTGCTTTATAGTAATTATTTCCTGAACCCGTAATATCAGAAGCTGCAGTACTACTACTACTTTTTCTGGCTTCATATCTCATAGCTTCGATTGCTCGTCCCCCTGCGTTATCCCAATAATTTCCTTGTCCGTCAGATACAGTACTAATTTGATTGCCTTTATTACCGTACATAGTATATCCTGCACTAGTTTCAGGTTGAGCTGATCCAGTCTGACAGGTAACTCTAAAACTGCAAATTCCTAAGTAAGAAGAACCTCGAGTCTGGCCATTAGCAGCGGATATATAAGCATTTGCCCCCGCACGAACTATAACAACGTCGTTATCATCTATCGGGCCCCCAAAAGTATTCAAGTGCCACCAGAGATCTGCACATTCTGTATATCTTCTAGGATTTTGCCCTGTCATATGAAAATCTGCATCATTTGAAAATCTTTGAGTAATGACGGATTCTTGAACTAGATGATTACTGCCACTTAAAGAGTTGCTTTTTACTTTTAGAACGCCATTATGGTTATATAGTGTAACATCGCCACCCCCAGAAGTATTATTATTACTACTACTACTACTAGTATCGTTATTGGTGAGCGAATTTCCTAAATTAGTTTTTCCTGTTGAATCTAAACTAGATAGCGTTAAGGAACGAGCATCTATATTTCCTGTAACTCCTAAAGTGCTTCCATCAAAATATAGCCTATTACCGGCTGAGTTTCCTATACTAAATTTATATGCACTTCCACTATATCCTAAAAAGAACCCTGTTCCATTATTATAAGCAGATTGTCCGCCTTTTATATGTGCTCCTGTTCCTACATCAAATCCTGAATTCAAATCTCCATCCGTATCAAAATTTTGTGCTCTATCATTTGCTGTGCCGGCTGCAGTCGCTGCACCACTTGCTGTAGCTGCTGCTGAACTAGCTGCAGCCGCTGCGTTACTTGCTGCAGTCGCTGCACCACTTGCGGTGCCTGCTGCGCTAGTTACTTGAGCTTGCAAATTTCCATCCGTTACAAGATGCCATCCAGTTCCGCTTGTAACTATAGCAGTTGCAGACCCAACTGCTTGATAAACTTGATTTTTTTGATAAGCAGCAGTTCCAGTTGCTATCCAAAAGTCTCCATCATCAACAGTTCCTGCTGGAACAGCGTTTTGTCTAAATGTTTTATTTTTTTCATTTACTTGAGTAGTTGTAGCAAAACCATTTAAAGCTAAGTTTCCGCTTGCATCTAATCGTAGCTTTGAAGAGGTAATAGTGCCATTATCTAAGTTCAGTGCCATCCCAGAAGTTGAAAAACCAGTACCATCCGCAGCTTGACTATTGCCAGGAAAATTAGCACTTTTAATAGTTCCAGTACTAATATTATCCCCATCAATAGTTGTAATTCCACTGCCATTACTATTAAAGGTTCCTCCACTAAAAGTTACCACGCCACTAAAGCTAGTTTGTTGTACTACATTCGAATAAGAAACTGTAATAGTAGAAGAGCCAGAAGAAGATTCTGTTCCATAATATCTTACTGTCCAAAAAATGTTTGAAGAAGTTGCGTCTTGAGTTCGAGGCGAGTTTCTCCAAACATTTGTACTACCACTATCACTTATTCCTGTACCAGAAACTACTCCAGAACTAAAAGTATAAGTATTTCCAGAAGGAGCACTGGGGGCTCCTGAACTTGTTTTTTCATAAAATAGATAACCTTGTATTGTACGTTTTCCATCTGGTCCTGGAACGGTGGAAGTTGGTCCTATATCTCCTTTAACAGCCTTTGATAAACTAAAAGGAATTGTAACCGTCTTTTGAGCTGCTCCTGTACCTCCAAGTAAAGAAGAGTTTGCCGAAATAGTTGCAGTAATATCTACAGATCCCGCGTCTGCACTTAAAGCTCCTACAGAATAAACACCTTTTGCCGAAGAACCATTAGTACTGTTTATAGCAATAGTTCCTGTATTTGAAGCATTTGAAGTAGTATAGTTTACATCATTTTCTAAAGAAACATCAGTTCCTCCTACAAAAACTTTTACTCGTCCTGTAGCATTTGAAAATGAACTAACAGTTCCATCATTCGCTGCGGGCAATGTTGCACTTGGATTTGTCAAAAATGCAGTAATTGCATCTGACCCGTCTTGTACTCCATATATAGAAACAAAGTCTGTTGCAAGTACACTACCTCCTGTGCTTGCTTTTACTTCTACTTTAAACAGTACTGAAGCTCCGGTAGTTGGTTCATCACTGTCTGCTATAGTAAAAGTATTTGTTGCTGAGAAATTTTGTTTTAAAGTAAAGCTTCCGTTTGCTTCTTTTTTGTAGAAAGCAAAGTGAGGAGTTATATGATCAAATCCAGTAGCTGTTCCTGTTAAAGTAATACTATCGCTTTCTGCTCCTGCTTCTGTAAAGTTTATTACATATTTACTTGCAGAAAGCTCTACTGTTCTGCCAGAAGGCGCAGGTATTACTTTAGAAAATGCTTGAGTTGCTGTAGATGTAAAAGCTGTTCCAGAAGCATTCTTTCCAGAAATTGAAAATACTAAAGTTCCGAGATCCGCAGACATAGCTGTAGCAGCATTTATTGTTGCGTAAGAACCAGAGTCTGCAATACTTCCTGCTGTCACATTTGTGGCAGTAATAGATACTGTCCAAGTACCGTTTGAAGTTCCTACTCCATCATATTGTAAAGGAGTAGTTCCTTCAAAAACTTTTAGTTCATTGGCTGAATCTGGAATAGTACCACTCGATAAAATTGGGTCTCCATTACTTGAACAGTTTACAAGAGTTGAAAAAGTTTTCTGTGTTATAGAGATAGCAGAAACTCCAGGAGTTCCATCTCCTGCAAGTCTGGCTACCGCTGCGGCTTCTGTTGCATCTCCATAGTTTGAGTTTGCATTGAAAGGACTGTAATAGTTTTTTCTTTCAGTACCAGAAGTCGTTTGTACTTCTAAATTATTATAAGCTCTTACCCAGTAACGATATGTAATATTACTTGTATTTGTAAATCCTATATCAAAAAACCTAGGTCTACTAGTAGAAGGAGATCCGGCATGAGATTGCTCTGATTTAAGTGTATGTATTAGTTCTGCATGAGCGGTAACAGCAGTGCTTGCACTTCCAGAAAGACTATTAGCTCTCCATATTTCATAGTGTCCCGATATTGGAGATATTCCCGTAGAAGGCACCCAAGAAATAACGTTAGCTCCTGCGTCTCCTCCTGTAGTTACAGCAACACTTGTAGGGGCAGAAGGTGCTCTTGCTACAGCTACAGCTTCATTGTTTGCATAAAATGCACTATTCTTTGGAGGAGAAATAGTATAAATACTATCATTATATTCACTTGCAGTTATAGTTACTAAGCAATCTTGTTCTAGTCCTACTGTTTCTACTCTGAAAAGTTTAGCTTCAGTAGAAGACCAATCAAATCTATCGTACTCAATTCGTATAAGTTCTCCAGGTAATATAGCTAAACCAATAGGTGCCATCTTAAAAGAAATTTTTCTATTGTAACGAGAACGATCTAATACTTGTTTTACGAGCATACGCGCATTGAAATAATTAGTTATTCCTTTTGCTTGAAAGGAAGTAGACTTTACAATTCCTCTATCTTTCTTTAAGTAGTTAGAATCAAAGAAGGAAACAGAACGACTGCTAAAGTTTATTTGGGGATCATCAATCTGAGCATTCATTGAATTATAAGACTTTGAAAGACCTTGATCTTTTATAGATATGTCTCCAATAATATCACTTTCCGTAATATAACGAGCACGTAAGTCTAAGTCTCCTACGGTTGGAGAACCTGAACCAGCTAAAAGAGCACTGTCTGTAAAATTAGTGTCTGATTCCGTGCTTAGTCTAGTACTTTCAACAGTGAGGCGATACTTACCGTCTACAAAAGCCAGTTGTCCGTTAAAATGGTCTAAGAATCCATCAATTATTGCAAATACTGTTTGATTTGTATCTACGGTAATATTTCCCTGATGTCGAGTAACGTATCTTTGTGCTTGGTCTTCCCAGCCTAAGTACTTCCAAAACTTAACACTGTCAGAGTCATACATAGTATAAGCAACAGGATTTCCTACTAAACTAGTGCTTTTAATTTGAGGACTAGCTGGTCCACTTCCCGTTAGTCTTGTTAAATTAACAGTAGTCGCAACACTAGCACCATTACTAATACTGCTTTGTGCTCCTGAAGAGCCTGTTTTTATATAAAGAGAATTAGTTCCAGAATCCCAGATTAAGTCTCCAACATTTCTAGACTTCCAATCATTCCATTTATTTGTAAGTTTTCCTGTTACATTTGTAAATACCCAATGATTTTCTGATCCTGTACCACCAAAAGCTTTAGTACTAGAATTATAATTATGCAGAACAGTGCCCCTCCACTTTTCATGTCCATTTGCATAATATCTATATTCTTCTCCTGCTACCAAAGTTACTGCAGAGTTAAACTCAACTATGACATCAGACTGTGTGTCACACATTTGAGCTGCAAGTCGAAAAGAGTCTAAGTCTAACTGATCTAGTTTAACAGAAGCTCCATAAGTTGGGCTTGTTAAGTAGTCAATTAACATAGGAACAAAATTTATACTCGGTCTAAGATCCTGTCCATTTGCAACAGTTTTTTCTGATCCGAATAGAATTTTTACTCTTTCTCCAACTGCAGGTAGATCATCAACAGAAAAAGCTCTTTCTACGGTTGCTATCTTAGTGCCACCATCATAGTCTATTATTTTTCGATTTATAGTATAGCTATCCCCGTCTTCGTCTTGCCTGCGAATACTAATGTATTTATCATTGTAAAAATCATCTGTAGTTGAGATTCCTGAACCCTGTAATTTTAGTTTATTTACCACAGCAATTTTAGTTTGAGTTGGAGCAGTTGTACTACTTGTATTTGCTAAAGTTAGGGTATTGTTTCCTGAGTTGTAAGTACCGGCAGCAGCTTGACTAAACTTTCTAGCTCCCGTTACAGCGCTATAGCTGTCTGCACTAATTGCTACATCTTCATAATACGCAAATTCTGCATTTCCGTCAGAAGTATAGTCAACAATATTCGAAGGAGGGCTACTTAAGGTTGCTGTTACATTTGAAGTACCACTACTACTTGGAGCATTTATATCACTTGTTATTGTTTCTGCAACAGTAAATACGGTATCTAGGTTTACAGCTCCGTCCCAAGTTATCATATTCCACTTATCACTAGCTTTCTGCATATAAAAATGCTTTGCTTCATTTAATAAATCTTGCTGATCTCCTGTTAAGTTCCAACGTATTCTCCAATTAACCGCTCTTCGTGCATCTATAAAATAAAAAATTTCTGTAATAGTTGCAGTGAATAAAGTATCATCTGTACTCTTACTGCCAGCATAAGTTCCTGTATCTGAAGATGCAGTAAAGCCTCTTCCTGCTTTTAGGTATACTACATCACCTTCTTTAAAATTAGTAATACTTTCAGAAGAATGAGTAGAAAGAGTACTGTGCATAAAACTACCATCATAGTTAAAGCACTCAACCGTTTTTCCTTTTACTACATATTGTAAATTAGGAGCACTAGTTTGGTCAGCAGTTAGCTCAAATTTTAATGCTGTATATGCTGTATCAAGTAAGGTATGTCCTGGTCCCCAATACTCTATCCCAGAATTTCCTGAACTCCAATAATCTTGTTGTACTCTAAACTTCTTTCCTGCTGTATTTGCTTGAGTAGAAATAAGAGAAGAAGCTTTTTGATCATTAAATCCAGCATGAAACTCTAACTCCCAACCTATAGGAGTATCAAAAGTTAAGTTTCTTTCGTGTGTTATTCCTATTGTGTCTGCAGTAAAAGTAGCAGCTTTTGTTCCGGACACATGAGAGTTTATTCCAACATTTTGACTTATTAACTGTCCTACGCTTGCAGAAACATTCTCTGATGCATCAATTATTTGATCCATTTGTTCTTGAGTAAGAGTCTCTGTTCCGTCTTCGGACTGCCAAACTATCTCTCCTCCAGAAGTAATAGGGGTTGCTCCTCCAAGAACTAATCCTTGGTCAGTTCTTCCCACACACTCTAAGTCTACTTGAGTGTTTCCAAAACGAGCATTATAGTCAGCTTCGTCTACACATACTAGAGGAATATCATCCACATAGATATTCATAATAGAATGAATTGGTCCTTCAGAAAGTGCATGAACTAAAAAGACTTCGTTTGACTTTCCTGTTTCTGCAGATACATCTGCAAAAATAGGAATAGGAGTTATTCTTTGTACTCCATAAACTATAGGTATTCTTCGTGCTTGTAGATCAAAACGTAAGTCTGTCTGTCGAGTTACTTCTACATCAATCATCTCATATTTATACTTGGATATTCCTATAATGTTTTTCTTTTTATGTTCCTTCATATCCTGAATAGTATCAGTATAAGTAGCAATTACACTTAATGATTGTTCTGCGTGCATAAAACCATAGTCATAAGCATACTCAGGTTTCAAAGTAGACGTTCTATTTGGTTGTCCATTCTGGTCTAATGCTTGATGAAAATCAGCAGAAGTTACACGGCCTTTTTTCTGCTCCCAGTCTCCCCAATGACTTTTTATAGTCCAAGACATAACTGCTCTAGTAGCAGATTCTTTATAAGAGCCTCCAGTAATAATTCCTTCAAACATTTTTATTGGAGTACCCATCATTAAATGAGGATTATCAGCATAAAAGAATGCTTTAAATACAGTAACTTTTCTATTTACATAGCTTGTATCTAAAGAGTTTGTTATTACAAAAGAACTTTCTTCATTTGAAACCTTTAGTTCTGGAGAATAAAAAGTAGTAGAACTTCCATCATTAGGAAGAGGGTTACTGCCTCCTACAGGATTTCCATCAATATAAATGTAGGATATAGTATTTCCGTGATTAGAAAACCCTGTTATTCTTAAAGTGTAGTCTCTGTTTGAAAACTTAATCTTATCATCTACTTTGAATCCGAGAGAAGAAAAATTATTATCACGAATGTTTGTAGTAGGATTACTAGATAAACTAATAGTTCCTGCAATCTTTGATTGAACTGTTCCTGAAGTCGCAATATCATTGCGAGTAAGGGTAAAAGTATCTGATATAGATACGTCTAGCGCTGTAGCATCGATATCTATTTGAATACTATTTACTTTTATCTTTGTAGCTTCTTGAGTACTTCCAACTTTTAATAGTTTATTTGCAACATAAGTTTGGGTTCCGTTTGTAGCATTATTTATATTGCCATATATTTCATACCCAGTTCCATCATCAAAATCAATATCGTACCCTGCATCTGTTATATAAGCAAACCTAGAATAATGAGTACTATTATCGCGGGATACATTCGTAGAAGTTTCTATTGAAGGCCTCTCGAATTTTATTAGGTGCGCATAAATAAAGGGCGTATTGTTATATAAACCAGTAAGAAGGGTTGGATTTTTTCTTAGTCTAGACATTAGGGAAGTGCCTCCTCAACTTTTAAATTAAAATTATATAAACCATCCGTTCCTAAATCATATTCAGTCATATCTGTTGTTGATATTACTCGCATTAAAGGACTTGTGAAATCTAGTGTAGAGCCACTCGCTGTTGAATAATTTAAAGAAGGTGTAAAGTGTATTCTTCTTTGCCCCGATGTAGGTGCGCTTCCTACATTTGAGTTATAGTCTGCGTTTATTTCTGTACGAGTTACCATATAAAGTTTCTTATGGTTTGAATTTGCAGGATCTGATATTGTAAATATATCTCCAGGTCTTGGACTTCCTCCGCCAGAATAAGTACATAACAAGTATTTTCTACCTGCAGGAGCGTTTTCTCCTGCCGTAATAGTAGTTCCTCCAGACATAGCTGCTGCAAAAGTACTGTCTTGTGCGGCAGTATACTGTGGTAAAACAATAAAGAAGGGTTCAACCCTTCCCATTCTTGAAATTAAAAAAGAATACACAGGGTTAAACTCTGATTCTGTTAATTTATTATATGCTATGTCAGCTTTCCAAGTATGTCCTACAAGAGCTCTAGTAATAACCCTACCACTATTTGTACGACTAACTACAGTTGGTTGTTTTGAAGTTAGTTTTACAGAGGCAAACCCTGGGCCATAAGCTGCTCCAGTATCTGAACCACTACTACTTCCTGAATATGATATATAGTTATATGGATCAGGAAGTATCTGTTGAAATTGAGTGAACGCTGTCATTAGTAGGTACTCCTCGTCTCACCCAAAGCCAAAGTGTCTACGCTTTCTAAAAAGGGTTCTCCTGTTTGATGTGCTGCTTCTCTTATCATGCCTATAATATTTCCTCTTTGCAGAGTTAAAGTTTCTTCCATGTTCGATGCATCAATCGTATTTATATTAAAAGTTGCATTTACTGGAGCACCGCCACCTGCTCTCATATCATCATTCGATACAATACGTCCCGGTACTTTTGGTACAAACACTTCTGGTCCCTGCTCTCCGACCATATAGGCTGCTCCACCCGTAGCTCTATATCGGCCAGAGAAAGCAGGTGTAAAGTTAGAAGCTGAAGTACCTTGTCCTCTCTCTCCTCGCATATAAGCAAGTTCTCCAGATGCATTGCTTCCAGAAACATCAACTTTATTTTCCCGTTTTCCTACTGTTACTGTTGAAGGACCTCCACCACTAACAGAACCTGATCCTCCATTATACTGCATAGAAGAAATCATAGAAACTTGTTTTGCTGTAAGAGCTGCAATTATAGGAGTCATTATAGCTCCTACAATAGGGTTAACTGCCCAGGCTTGCATTATTGCCATGGCTCCTGCCATTATAGCTCCAGCAATTTTAGACTTTTTATCGGCTTCAAAAGCTTTTTTCTTCTGTTTCTCTTTCTCGGCTTCTAACTTTTTAATTTTTGCCACACTTTCTTTAGACTTACCGTCCCTCTTCATTTCCATTTTTATTTGTTGGTCTATTTTGGCTACGGCCATTTCAGCCGCCATTTTTTGAGTATCAAACATCATTTTTGCAGTTCCAGCAGCGATTGCAGTTACTCCAGATACAGCTTGCATACCGTTAGATAGTGCTTCCATGTCTCCTCCAGCACCTTCTTTAAGATTTGCAAAAGCTTCGCCCAACTTCGGAGCACCTTCACCACTTAAGTTGTCAAATACAGTACCCATGGCCCCTAAAGTATTTACATTAGCTGTTAGCCCATTTGCAAGTGCAACTCCTTCTGCTCCCAGTTGTCTAAATCCATCAATTAAAGGTTGCATAGAATTTGCCATCACTTGAAATTTGTCACTCATATCTAAACCTGCGAATACATCTGCCATATACGAACCTAGTCCGCCCGTAGCTTCGGTAGCTCTGTCGTTTAGCGCCTTACTTAAAGAGACCCCTAACTCAGCAGCGTATTCTTCTGATGCTTTTGCTGGATCTACGATTCTTCCTTGATTAACAAAGTAATTCATAGCATCAGCTTGAAACGTTCCTTTTGCTTTACCTTGTTCTTCTTTAAATTTTTTATCCCGCTCTGCTTCTGCTGCGTCTTTTAAAGCTATCCCTGTACTTGTTATTCTTTCTGCCGTTGTGCCTCCTCTACTAGAAGATTGAACTATTGCATTTCTTACTGATAACTTTAATCTCTCTTCTTCTAAGCCTAGCGTTTCTCTGGCTAGGCGAGCCTCATCTTTTGCTGCCTGGATTCTTATATCGGCGGATTCTAACTGTAAATTTGTTAACTCCATAACCATCTGCATTGTAGCTTGAGCAGCTGCTTTTTCTGCTGCTGTTGCATTTTTGTCTATTGTAACAGCATGTGCTTTCATTATAGTTTTGGCCGCTTCCATAGACAAAATTTCTTTTGCAATTTGTATTTCTCTTATTGCTATTGTTTCTCTTTTCTTTATTAAAGCAAGTTCTTGTTCTCTATTACGACGTGCGTGCATTAACTGCTGGGCAGGAGAAACAGCTGTTGCCCCCGCTCGCCGTCTAACTACGTCTTGAAAGTTTGCCATCTCTTGAGCCACTAACTGTCTTTTCTTTGTAATATCAAACAAGGTTTGATCTGCTGCTAGACCCTGCTTCTTTATCTCAAGAAATCGTTTTTCAACGTTAAGTCCTTCAACTCTAGCTTCTAATATACGTATATGCATAGGGACTTCTTGTTCAATAAGACTTAACTGTTTCTCTCTTAAATCTCCCATTTCTCGTTCTAGCTCTGCTTCTTCTTCCGCTATCTTTGCTAAAGCTTTATTTCTTTCAGTTTCATCCGCCATTTTTGCTGCGTTAGCTTTTTTTACTTTTAACTCTGCGCCTAGAATTTCTGTTTTTAAGAAAAGTTCTTTATCTATGCCATCAAGTCTTGTTTTTCTTATTTCTTCTTCTTGATTTAATATAGCTAAAGTTCCTTTTTCTCCGGCTAAATTTCCTAATGCATCTTTGTACTTTTTATTTTGCATTTGTAATCTTTTAGTTTTTTCAGCATTTTCAATTAATACTTGTCTTGCATCTTTTAAAGACTGTACCCACTCATCTACGTCTTTTGCTCCAAGAATATCTTTTATTCCTGTTTGCTTTCTTATTTCATCTATTAATGCTTGTTGTGCTTTTTCTCCTAGTTTGAGACCGTCTTTCCCGACTCCAGATCTAACTTGTGCTATTTTTCCGGCTAAATTTTCTGCTGCGTCTATAGCTCCATCGAAAGGAGTCTTATCTTTATTTGAAAGTTTATTTGTTTCTTGATTCCATACGCTCAATGCATCTTGAGCACCTCCAAATGCATCTGTTATATTTTTTAAAGGATTTCCTAAACGTTCTACTTCTGTTCTCAATCTTGCCATTGCAAAAGGACCTGCAGTTCCTGCTTTTTCAAATTTATCTAAAGCGTCTTGAAGTCCTTGAATTTCTCTTTCAGCAAACTTTCCAAGTACGGGATCTTTTGAGAATGCCTTTATTTGTGCTTGAGTAGCGGCCACAATATCATCATTCAACTGTTCTGAAAATCTTGTAGCTAGTCCCTCTAACGAGGCTACTGCTGCTGCTTCAGCGGCTTGTATTGCTGCTACTTTATCAGCTTGTCTACCTGTTGCCGATTTATTTCGTCCCTTGCCCTTTCTACGTCCCCCAGCTGCTTCCATTTCGTCTAGTTTTTGTTGTTCTGCTGCAAGCTGCGTTCTTAAAGCTGCAATTCCTGCTTCCGCTGCTTTTCTAGCTTCTTCTTGCGCTACTTTACTTTGTTGACTTAAAATATTTAAGTTAGAAATAGTTTCATCTAATATACCTGAAACTGCTGTGAATCCTGCTACCATTGCAGAAGCATTTAATCCGCCTTCTCTTTCTATAGTTTTATTAAAAGAAGCTGCAGTTTTAGCAATATAGTCCATATCATCTATTATAGATTGAGCACCATCAGATATTTCTTTTTTGCCCTTTCCTACAAAAAATTCTTTAATCGGGTCCCAAAAAGTATAAATTGCTCCAGCGGCAATTCCTATGGCAATACCCCAAGGACCTAAAAGTACAGCGATCAATCCTCTTAAAACAGTAAGAAGTCCCATTCCAATAGTTTTCAAAACTGCCCAGCTTCCTGCCAAAATGCCAGATCCTTTTGCAGTTGCAAAATATGAGACTACTAAAGCTCCGTAACCTTTTGCAATATCTTTTACACCTGTTACTAGTGCTCCTGCAGAAAGAGCTTCTAATCCATTTGCTATAATTTGTTTGTTTTGAGCAATCATATGAGCATTATAAGCAGCAGTAAGAGCTACCTTTGCAGCAGTAACTTCTCTTATTGATAAAGCAGTTCCTTTATAAGCAGCAGAAGTTTTTCCTTGCTCAACAAGATGTTTTTGTAATATACCATTATGAGCAACAAGAGAAGCATTTAAACTTTTCATCCCTAAATCATATTGTTTTTGAGACATTCCAGCTTCTTTAATTTTACCTGCAGCAGTTACATAAGCTGCGGGAAGTTTTCCTGTAGTCTTTAAGTTATCAAAAGTTGCTTTTGTTGAAGCAGCCGTTGCAGCAGCTCCTCTAGTAAATCCTGTTATCATGCCCATTAAAGCGGGAGCCATTGATCCCACTATCGTACTTGCAAAAAGAGCAAGAGTTGTTATTAAAGCTCTCTGATTATTAACAAGCAGTTCTACAAAAGGCCCAAGTACTTTATTTACCAAATGTAAAAATTCCTGAGCTAAATCAGCTAGAGAAGAAGATAATTGATCATAAGGGTTTACAGCTATTTCTTCAGCAAGCTGACCAAATTTCTTTTCACC
>Ga0163179_10002469_pt1 | contig 12887 bp, 7 predicted proteins | sample AtlANTMetagenome_FD_109643 | JGI IMG/M metagenome (GOLD analysis project Ga0163179, IMG submission 109643) | Marine eukaryotic phytoplankton communities from the Atlantic Ocean - Atlantic ANT 2 Metagenome | ecosystem: Environmental > Aquatic > Marine > Oceanic | place: North Atlantic Ocean...
ATCCGGGTCCAAAGCCAACAATCGCTCAAAACTTAGCTGGGCCTTGTCCACTCGGCCAAGGTTGTATTCGACGACGCCACGGTAGTAGTGCAGCCGCGGCAGGACACCGGACATCATGGGTGCGTCGAGACAGGGCAGGCCAGCGAGAGCCTTATCGATGGACAAAAGAGCCGCCATGTTGTCAAAGCTGATCAGTTGCTCAAGGGCGCGATCCGCAGTGGCAGAGAGCGCCGGCGGCGTGCTGCCTTCAGGACACAAAGCATCGGAACTGGCTCCAAGCACTACCAGTTCGTCTGTTTCTACGTCGAACAACTCAGAGGTGTGCAGCACATCTACTGCATCGATCTTCGGTAGGGCGTCGCGCGCCTCGACCATGTGACGAATATCAGGCTGTGGAGCAAGATAGATCACCAACGCTGATTCCTTACGAGCTGCATCAGCCTGCTGAGGTACAGCCAATACAAAAGCCAGCGCGAGGAATGGCAACAAGACACGATGCGAGCGGTGCTCAAAGACTGTGCGAGTGCGACGACGACGGATCACAGCAAGCAACAGCAAGGCCAGTGCAGGGAGTCCTGGCAGCCGGCTTGACACCAAGCTGCTCTGGCAATCAGAGCACGCCAAGCCATAAGGGCGGGGCAACGCCTCTGAGGGCCCTTCCACCTCGGGGCAGTCATCATCACCGGCATCGGAACGACCGTCACAATCGCCATCGGTGGCGTCGGTACAGTCTGGTTCGACGGGCTGCGGAAAGCGCAGAAGTTCCGTGTCGTCACAGTCCCCCAGACAGGTCGCCCAGCTGTCGCCGTCCCCGTCAAAAGGCCCATCGACAACACCATCACAATCGTTATCCAAGCGATCGCACCAGTCGGTCGCTCGAGGACTCACGCCAGCATTCACATCATCACAATCACCACCGCAGGACGTGAAGCCGTCTCCGTCGTTGTCGACAAAATCAGACAGGCCATCGCAGTTGGCGTCTATGTCAGCAGCACATACACCGACCGCACCCGGACGAACCGATGGGTTCGACTCATCGCAGTCGCCCTCACAACTCGAATAGCCATCCGCATCCAGGTCGCGAGCGTCATCAATCAAGCCGTTGCAGTTGTTGTCGAGACCATCACAGAGTTCGGCAGCACCGGGGAAGACGCTCTGATCGGAGTCATCACAGTCACCCTGGCAACTGCTCACTTGATCGCCGTCGGCATCTACATCCTCGTCCACCTCACCATTGCAGTTGTCATCCAGGCCATTGTCACAGTCCTCAAAGCGTAGGGGCCGCACGAAAGGATTCAGATCGTCACAGTCCGAGAGCGAGCCAAGGGCCTCACAACTGCGAAAACCGTCCTGATCAATGTCTTGCTCGTCGAGTGGCAGGGCTCCATTGCAGTCCGTGTCGAGGCCATCACAGATCTCGTCCGCCTCAGGATTCACCAGAGGCAGCCAAGGCTGACAGTCCTCACAGTTAGCGCTTCCATCACCATCCTGGTCTTCGTCGGCTGTCAGGCCATCACAGTCCCGATCGATGCCATCGCCACAGGACTCAAGAGCACCGGGAAAGGCGGTCGCATCGTCGTCATCACAGTCCCCTGCGCAGGTCTGGACGCCATCCTCATCAGCATCCTGCTGACCATCGAGGCCATCACAGTCGTGGTCTTGCTCATCACACTGCTCGCGCAGCAGCGGCGAAACGCTCGCATCACGATCATCACAGTCGCCCGCACAAGCTGAGATGCCATCTCCGTCAAGGTCACCGCAGAGCACCAGCCAAATTCCATGACACTCGTCCTCACCACAGCCCGCACCATCCTCATACCCGCTGATGATAAGCAGATCGTCGTGACCATCACCATCGAAGTCTCCACGACCACCGATAGCTAACTGCTCAGGGCTGCTTGGCTCCAGACGATCCGGCGGAGAAAACACGGACCGGACAGGGGGGGCGTCCAGGTCGGCCCACAAGCTGGAGTCAACATCGGCAAGCAAGCCGATACGAGCATCCTCTTCGTCGCCAATGCGCAGCCACACGGCAGGGCCGCTTCCCACCACCGAGCCAGCTGCCACAAGTCCCAGGCTCCCAACATTCTCTTCGTCGCTGTCATAACGGAACGGCGGGTACGGGGCCAAAGGGCTGACATCATCAAAGGGTGCACCATGCCCCTGGATGATTTGTGCCTGGATGCTTTCATCCTGGACCGTAGCGACGGCGAATTCCTCGCCAGGCGACCCATCCAGATCACCCAGGGCAGCGTCAAGGGAGCCGCGTGGGCTCTGTGCGAACAGCATCTGCACGGCGAAGTCTCGATCCACAAGGGACATCGTCGAGCTGGCCCCCGCCAGGCTCTCACCTAAAAACACACTGAAGCCGATCTCACTGCTGTTGGCATCTGCCCCCACCGGAAGCGGCTGCTGCGGGCAAATCAACGCAAAGTCAGGACGACCGCGACCATCATGATCACCCAAAGGCGATGCCTGCAGCGGCTCAAGACACCGCAAGCTCGGGCCTCCGAGCAGCGTGTGTGCAGCGAGGGCAAGATCGGTGAGGCTGCTGCGCACAGTGGAGCCTCGCAGGATCCAGGCGATGGGTTCTTCAGGGGATGCAAGTTGCTCTCCCGTAACCAGCAGATCGTCAATACCATCGCCATCGACATCACCTAAGGCAACGACGGAACGTCCCGGGCGTTCGCCGCCGCTGAAGGAACCCGTAGAGCCCACCGCCGCGGCGGCCAGAAGTAGCTGGTCGGGAGCTAGTGGGCCAGCGGGCCAGGGAGCCGCGCGGCCCCAGTAGATTGCGACGGCACCATGGTGCTCGGCGTTCGGCCCCAGGCCGGTGGCATCGAAACAGGCAACACCAAGATCTTCAATGCCATCGCCGTCCAAATCACCCAGGGCAACTGGGTGCAAGAGATCGTCCGCACCACGACAGTTGGGAAGCTCAAGCTGGGTATCACCTGGCGTGAAGCGGCTCTGCTGTTCTCCTACTCCGAGCCCTGCGTCTCCAAAAAAGAGTTCCACCGCTGAACCCGTAGTAGCGGGCAAGGCAATGTCGTCGGTGCCATCGCCATTAATGTCACCGACAAATCGACCATTCAGGGCAAACTTCTGGGGCAACTGACCGGCAGAGGCCTCAACAATGACCAGTTGAGCAGAAGAAGCAGGATCCAATGCCGGTAAGCTAGTAGGTTCAAGACCGTGGTCATCGGCGAGCACGGAAGACAACGGCAGCGCAGCCAGTACAAGCCCTGTGAACAGCCGCCTGGCGACCCCTTGATAGTACGAGCCGTCCCGTGTCATGGAAAAAGCCTAGCAGCACAGCCCGCGACCCGGTGCGAACTGGTCTAGGATTCCTGCATGAGTTCTCCTCTATCGACTTGGTTTGCCATGCTGTTCCTCGGGCTTTCCCTCGCACTGGGAGCTTGCTACGACGAGTCGCCCGGGATCTCTAAGAGCGAGATAAAAGCTACAAGCAACGGCAAAAGCGGGAATTCCGATCGGCAGCCAAAGCCTGACGTGTCCGCAGCCACACCAACCAAAGCAGCCCCCATTGGAAGCGCCAGTCTGGGTCCTTCAAAGTCCTCTCTGGCAGCAGCGATTAAGGTCATTGTCGGACGCCTTAGCCAGCCAACTCGAAAAAAAAGCGGCTCTCAATCCGCAAAGGGCGCGTCCTGGAGAGCACCGGAGCTCGAGAAGCTCAAGGAATTACTGACCTCATGCTGCGTTGATGATGCCGATAGTTGCGAGCGATGCATCGCTCCTATCGCTCGAGCGAAGCTAGCGCCCGATGAACTATGGCCCCTGATTGGCCAGTTCCTCGGCCCCCTTCGTCCGCACGCAGAGTTGGGCTTTCTAGCGCTGGGCGCTCCTCTTCTCGTTCACCAGCGTGGCGAAGTCCGTGACCGTGTCTATCGAATGGCAGTCGGCTCGGGGGTATCGCGGCGAGGCCAACCCGATGAGAAGAACCGGCGCGCCTCAACGGTACCGCTGGTCCCTCGCGCAGGCGAACCTCTTTGGATCATCGTCGAGCAACTCAGCCCATGCCCTGCGATGAGCGCGGATGTAAAGGGTCCCGATCGATCCGGTCGACTCGACGTAGCGCTTACCGACCTGTGTTCGCCTGAGCAATGGGAAGCAATCGCCAATGAGTTCCCTCCCCGAGCAACCCGGGGGGTCTGGGGGATCACCGTCAACGAACTACCCATGGGAGGCATGAGCCTGTGGATGAGCGGCAGCGACCAGCCGCTGCTCACGGTGCGAGATGGCTTAGAGTCGCGATCTCTCGGCAAAGAAGGAACGCAGGGGATGAGCCCGCCTGGCCCCTAAGCGAGCTTCAGTTCACCAGCGAACGCGACCCGTAGCCAACAGATGATGGATGGGCTCTGAGCCCTCCTCAGCTGCCAGAGCATCGCCAAGGAACAAGTGGCCACCCTGTACCAGGGCCTCTAAACGAGGTGCCATGTCGCCGCCGAAAGGCAAGGGACCGCCAATACGAACGGCCCAGTTAAGCTCTGCACCAAGCATGGAACCACCGGGCTCTTCGTTGTGGTGATTCCGAGGCGTGCCTCCTGCGCGGAAAGAATAAAACGAGTGCCGCACGGGCGTACTCGCCACACCAACCAGCACGCCAACCCTGGCATCCAACCAGGACAGAGGGCTCACCTGCACGATGGGCTGTACAAACAACCCACGATGGAATGCACCCTCGTTGACGACCGCGTCAACTCCATCGGGAGGCGAGCCACCGTGCTCAGGATCGGACAACAACACGTGGTTAGCCGCAGCCACCCCACCTTGCAGTTGGTCAAAGAGCACCATGCCGGTATCAAAATCACGGTCAAAGGAGAAGTCATGGAGCACCTCGTCGTCGGGCTGTCCATCCCCCGAAGCCCAGCCTCCGCGCAGATGGAACTGCAGCTTCTCATCTGGGCCCCTCAAGCTGGCAATTCCCGTGATTCCAGCTTGTGCGATGCCTAAACGCGACCGCTCCTCGTAGCTGAGGCTGCGGTCCGTAGTGCCGAGGATGGCGGCGGCCTCCAGCGCGAAGCGAGCGCTCCAGCCGGTGTCCCACAGCTGAACAGGAAGGTCACCGTAAGCGTCGACTACGAGCACATTCGTTTGCCGCTCCTCGACCAGCTCCCGTTGATGGCGGTAGACGCAATAAATACCCAGGCGCTTGCCCGCAGCGTCGGCATAAATCAACGACGCCAGACCCTGAAACGCCAGCTGGTGCTTGCTGAAGCTCGCGATCTCGTCGTCAATGACCCAGTCGGCTCCCACAGTGAGCATCAGACCATCTCGGGCAGGGTGCAACTCGCTGCGCGCATAGAGTGGCTTGAAGGTGCCGCGCAACCGAACAACCCGGTCGCCAAAGTCATTGCGACCAAAAAAGGGGTCATGGGCCCCATCATTCGCCAGCATCCCCAGACCCCAGTGCGATGTAACCAGGCCGACCTCAACGCTAGCCCAGGTACCTGAGAACAGAGCCGCTGCACGGCGCGGCACGAAGCCGTCGGCCGTAATGGCGCCCATCTTTTGGCGGTGGCGATCATCAATCGAGCCGGGAATGTTCCAAAGGTCTCCAGCGATCTGGCCACTGAACAGATCCCACTCCACCGCGAACGTAAAGTTGTTGCCCCCTAGCCCCAAACCAAAACGAAGCCGCTGGTCCAGAGACTTGTTCTGACCAATGGTGGTTCCCTCAGCATCCACAGCAAAGTCGCTCAAGAACGAACCCTGAAGTCGATACTCACCTGTCAGTTCCAGTGTCTTTCGATCTTCCGCCCCTGGCCCCAGAGGCAGGCGAACAGCAGCATCGGCAGGAACTGCCAGAGACAAGACCGCGAGGCCAGCTAGGAAACTTGTAATCCGTTTTGTGATCACCTTGAGGCTCCATCTAGGTTGGCTAAAGCCCGCGCAGGATACACATGTGAAGACGCAGAGCGAAGCCGACTCTGGCCAGCACTGTTACTCTTATGGTCGTGATGCGCCAACGCGCCGTGGTACTGGTCCTGCTCCTCGCCGCACTTCAGGTGTCGGCAAACCAGTTGTGGTTGTCGTTGGACGAAGGGATCCAGTACACCGACGCTGCTTTTCACTACTCACAGGTAGTCGAGCGAGGCGAGGCTCTGAGCGGTGGTAGTGAAGCCCTTGCGGAGCAACGGCGGACTGACGAGAAACAGCGCTACGGTAGTTTCTACTACCTGTTGGCCACTGGGGTGTCGCTCCTTACCGGAAGCGAAGCAAAGGACCTACTAGGCGGTCTCTCGCTCGTGCTGTGGCCTCTACTTCTGCTCGGCTCATTTCGCCTTGGCTTTGAGCTCGCAGCACCAGATCGACAAGTCCATGCTGGCCTTCTCAGTGCTGCGGTTGCGGGCATGCTGCCGGGTCTATTTAACTACACTCGGGTGCTTGTCCTGGATCTGCCCTTGGCTATCGCCGTGGCCTGGGCCACCGCCTTTTTGCTGGGGGCCATACGCAAGCCGAATGAGGCGCGCAGACTGTGGCTGGCTGCCGGTATCTGCCTCACCCTTGGCCTGGCGATCAAGATCAACGCGCTCGCCTTCCTGATCGGCCCCCTGTGGGTAACTGCTAGAGCGCCCCTGCGAGAACTACGAGCGAAAAACAACAAGCGATTCGTACAGATCATCTCTGCAATAGCAGCGTCGACAGTTGCCTGCGGCTGCTGGCTACTCCTGGGAGCACGCAGCAGCGCGATCATCGAAACCATCTTGGACTCGACCTGGCCCGGAAAGCTGATTGGCTACGCTCAGGAAGGAGCCCTTTCCGAATATCCCGGTCACTATCTGAGAGCTCTTCAGTCACACAGTTGGGAAGTCTTCTACTACTCAACCCTACAGAGTTTTAGCCCGCCCCTGCTGCTCGTCGTATTGACCGCATGCATCTGGTTTTTCGCACGCAAGCGCGGCTGCAAGGACCCCCTCGCACACACACAGCGAGATCTTGTGTTCTGGGCAATAGCGGTCCCGACGGTCGGTGTGGTGTTTCTGCTCGGCGACATCTATGACGAACGCTACCTTCTGCCACTCCTCCCCCTCTTCGCAGCACTCGTTGGCAGCATGCTTTGGGATATCCCCCATCGCCTACTACGACAGGGCAGCCTTGCTGCCATAGTGGTCGGAGGAACCGTGAACTTCGCGGTGATCTCTTTCGACGTGTTGCCCGCGCTGCGGCCCGTGGCGTGCGGCACCGTAGCCGGCTGGGCCCCTGACTCCAGAGTCGGCGACGAGCTCTGGCTGTGCGGCCTCTACCCCAAGTACCACTTCATGGACCGGTCCAGTTCACCCCTGGGTGTCGAAGATGACGGGCCGCTCAACGGCGCAAGCGGTGCCGCGGCTCTACGAGACGTCGAAGCACTGCTGCAGCCACTGCGCAAAGAGATGGAAAGGCCCCTTGCCGCGACGTTTCTCGACGACCTCTACCCCTTGTTCTATCGAAGCTATGACCAGAGCCTGCGACGGACTCGACGAGACAGCCACCAAGCGCCGCTGTTTCGACAGCAAGACCTGTTATTGCTGTCAAAGTGCATGGACCGTGAGTGGCTCACAGCGCTGTTTGAGTCCCTCGATGGTATCGAGAAAACCATCGGCGGCGCCGATGTCGTGGTCATGCGCTACGGCAGCCCCGACAACCCCAAAGACACGGCTCTGCGAGGTCGGCGCTGCATCGTGTTCTGGCAGCAGCAGCGGTACTGGCTGCACCTGGGCGATGTGCCCCTGAGCGACGGGACCTCTGTCCGCGTCTACCGGCACCAACCAGACCCCGGCTAGCGCATAAGGCCCTGCTCGTCCAGAGACTCAAGAATGTGTCGGCTCACGCCCAGCGCCATGAGCACGCTGTTCGCAACGTTATGAACCGACTGCTCAAGGTCCAGGCTGCCATCGTTGCGATACTCTGGCTGATGCGCATCGATGAGCGCAGCAACCTTGCTCCCCAGTTGAGCCTTGAGTAACTCAACACTCGGCTGCACATGATCGATATAAAACTGGTAGCGGCGCTCAAGTGTCTCGGGCGTATCATCCATGCGCTTTCTACCGAGAGCGCGATTCTGCATTTCCTTCTTCGACACCGACAGGTGCACTACCTTGATGATAGGAATGTCCAGTCGCTCCGATAGAGACAGCACGTGCCGCGCCGCAGCCTCTGTACGCGGATAGCCGTCGAGAAGGATCACGGCCTCATGCCGACCCGCGCGGTCTGCCAGCACACCCTCGATGATCTGCTCGGACCACTCATCAGGCACGAGCAGTCCCGACGAAACGCAATAGTCGAGCCAATCGAGTTGTGACGGTTCGCTACCGAACCGATCAAGCAGCTCAACCTCATAGCTGCGGGCCTTGGCCACCACAGAGGGGTCCGTGCACTCAGGGTCCAGGACCTGACGGTCTGCATGGATCCCAAAGACAGAGCCCATAGACTTCATAAATGCCCGGTCCTGACGCGCCTTGCTCACGGTCTCACGAAGCGCCTGACCCATAGAGATATGATTCTCCGGTGGCAGGTGCAGGGTGTCGCGCAGAGCCTCGGCAATGGCCCCCTTACCGCAACTGGAAGGGCCTGAAAGGATGATGATCCCTCTACCCCGGGAACGAACCGAAGTGGTCAGTCCCAAGGCTGCGTGTGGCCGTGCTGGAGCAGGGTCGATGTACTTCAAAACCAAGCCTTCCCGATGATCCGCACAGACTATACCCACCCCGTCAATGATCCGCTCGCTGCAGAGCAAGCTCTTCAAACTGCAAGAGGTTGTCGGGCAGTGTCTTCCCGGTAACAACTTCCTGCAGCCCATTGGGAATGCGCCCCCCCGGGTGAGTAAGTACTCGGTAGATAAGCCGGGTAGACGAAGGCCCGAGGGGAACCACCTCCCAGGAACCATAAGAAAACAGTAGGTGCAATACCCGTGGGTAGCTCTCAAGAGCCTTCTGCCACCGCTCAGGATAGTGCTCCGGCGAGAGCGTCTGCCATGTCTGACGATGCTGCCCCTGCACGCCAGCATAGTTGCGGCTAATCACCGCGCGATTGAACCAGGCTCGGTCCCGCGCCATAGTCCACCTGGGCGTGTCCACAAGCTGAAAAAAATCGACAACATCCCCCTGCTTCTTCAGCACCTCAGAGATCGCAAGAGGCACACGGTCTGACATGCCAGCGTGGCTACCAAAGTCCACTAACATGTCAAAAAGAACATCGCTTGGCACGGCAACGACCTTCTCGCCGCGAAATGCCGGGAGCTCAAAGCCTGGGATGTCTTTCTTGAAGACATCGACCCCTTCTCTTGCGCTGCGAGGTTGCACTGACCAACCACTGGGCTCGTGAAGGCTGTCAAGAATACGCTGGGCGTTCCGAAGGCTGCTCTGCTCTCGCAAAGAAGCGCCTTCCTCATCACCCGCCAACAAATGGCCTGAAACCAGGCTGAAGACGACGATAAGAGACAACGTGGTAGCAAAAATGCGCATCAAGTTGGCCTCTGTAAGAAATGTTTCACTTCTCTATCGCTACGCTCTGCCGCTAGAGAGGTCAAGGAGTCACTTGAGTCACATGACCTGGCAGAGGTCGTCTACACTCCTTGTATGCGCGTCTTATTGATCCACCCGAATGACTTCCCAGACCCGGACCGTCCGGCGCCGCTGTTACCTCCCAATCAGGCTCCGCCCCTAGGGCTCGCGTACATTGCGGCATTCCTTCGGCGTGGCGGACACGAAGTAGCTATTGAGGACATGCGCCACCGCGCTACGACCCGTAACCAGCTACGACATGTTGTCCGACGCTTCAGCCCAGACGTAGTAGGCATCGGTATGTACACCGCCACCGTGCCGGTTGCCCGCGAGATCAGCACCATCATCAAAAAGATCGACCCCTCGACCCTGGTGGTTGTCGGTGGCCCACATCCCGCTGGTGCCCCCGAAGAGTGCGCACGTGACCCACACTTTGACTACACGGCAGTGGGTGAGGGTGAGCAGATGATGCTTGAGCTCTGCGACGTGCTCGAAGCCGGCGGCGACATCTCCTCGGTAGCCGGTCTCTGGTACACAGAGAGCTTGAATGATCCGGGCTCCCCCCTGCAGGTGAATGCCGAGCGCGGGTGGATTGAAGATCTGGACTCTCTTCCGTGGCCGGCACGCGATCTGCTACCGCCTCTCGACTCCTACAAGATGACGATGTTCCAGTATCGAGAGTGGCCTGCATCCACCATCTACACCAGCCGTGGTTGCCCGTACTCATGCATCTTTTGCGAGCGACGCGAGATTCTTGGCAACCGCTTCCGAGTGCACTCAGCAACCAACGTAGTCGACGAGATCGAGCACCTGAGAGATGAGTTCGGGATCCGTGAGATCTTCTTCTATGACGACACCTTCACCCTGGATGCTCGACGTGTGCATGCCATCTGTGAGGAAATGCTGCGTCGCAAGCTGACCATGTCATGGAACATCAGCACCCATGTCGGCACGGTGAACCCCGAACTTCTTCACATTATGAGAAAGGCTGGCTGCTGGCAGATAGCCTATGGTATCGAGACCGGAGACCCCGAGGTGATCCGCGACATCCTCAAAGGAACGGACCTCGACACGGTGCGAGAACGCATTCAGTGGACCGTAGATGCAGGCATCGAAGCCAAAGGCCTGTTTATGATCGGCCACCCCACGGACACACCTGAGTCCATCCATCGAACCATCGAGTTTGCACGCTCTTTACCCATCGCCTCCGCCAACTTTAAGATCACTACTCCCTTTGTCGGCACGCCGCTGCGGGAAATGGCAGACCGCTACGGTGAAATCGACACCGAGGACTACCGCAATTACATGGGCGACCCTGAGCAGGCTGTGTTTGTGACCAACGGGCTCAGCCGCGAGTACCTCGCAGGGGTCCAGCGTCGCGCCTATGCGCGCTTTTATTCCAGGCCATCCCGGCTGGTACGACTTGGACGAAGCATGGCAGGTCAGGGCAACCTGGGTAAATGGGCGCAAGGTGCGGCGGTCATGGCTCGTCTGGTACGCCAGCAATTGGATGGCCCAGCAGGAGACGGCATCCCTTCCTTTGTGGAATTGGAGCATTGATATGAGTCGCATACTGCTCAGCGCGGCTCCATGGACCTACCGAGAGCTTCGTCACCCTGACGGTATGGACCCGGTTCGGCGCCTGATTGGCAGCACCCTGGTACGTGAAGAGTCAACTATCAACGGCAAGATGCCCTTCTGGTCGCTTCTCTACCTCGCTGCCTGGCTGCGACGTCAGGGCCACGAAGTCAGCTATGTCGAAAGCTACCAGTGCAAAGAGTCCGACTTTTGGGAACAGCTCGAGGCCTTCGACCCAGACATCATTGGGCTCAACTCTGTGACCTGCACCTGGGCTAAGACCCGAACACTGATCACTGCGATCAAGACCCGCTGGCCAGAGAAGCTGGTTGTTCTTGGAGGCGCACACTGCAATGTCGCCAAGGAAGCCTGCCTTGACGATTGCCCTGACCTCGATGTGGCCGTCTTTGGCGAGGGTGAGGTCACTCTCGACGAGATCGCCACCCGCTTCGCCGGGGGCAGCCGCGATTTCATGGGCATCAAAGGCTGCGCTTTCCGTCAGGACAATGGCAGCGTCTTCAAAGAGAAGAAGCGCGCGCTCATCGAAGACGTTGACCTGCTCCCCTACCCGGCCCGTGACCTGCTGCCTGAGGGCGCGCAGCACCACCCTCGCTTGAACATCTACAATAGCCCGCTGAGTACCGTTCTCTTTACCGGGCGGGGCTGCCCACTCACCTGCTCCTCGTGCCACTTGCCAGCTGTCGGTGCGCTCAAGTTCCGGATTCGTAGCCCTGAGCACATATTTGGCGAAATGATTGAGTGTGACGACCGCCACGGCATCACTGATTTCGGCTTCTACGACCACTTCGGCATCTTCTCGTCCGATGAAACTGCGGCGCGAGAACTGTGCGAATTGATCATCGCATCCGGTAGACACTGGACCTGGACGGTGACCTTTTGGTCCTACGACTTCAGTTCCGAATTACTCGCCTTAATGAAGCGTGCCGGCTGCTGGCGCATCGACACGGTGCTCATCTCTGGAGTCGACAAGAACCTGCGCGCCGCGACGATGGACTCTCCCCTGAAGGTAGACACCTGCCGCGCCGGAGTGCACCGGATCCACGACGCAGGTATCGAAGTCGCCGCACGATTCTCCCTTGGGATTGCAGGCGAAAGCGTGAGCGAGGCACGCGAGACCATCGCCTATGCCTGCTCACTACCGATTGCCTGGGCTTTCTTCACACCAGTCAACCCGGTCTTCGGCTCTCGCTTGTGGCGGAGTCTGGATCGGTCCGGAGGCTTCGTACTCGACGAACGATCCATGAATATCTTCAATGTCTTCTATGAACCAAGTGGCATGACTCGAGAGCAACTCTCGAATCTGCAAAAAGAAGCCTACCGAGCCTTTTATGGGCGTCCTTCGTTCTTCGCCAGTAAGGCCTCACAGGTTCTCCAACCGGCAGCTATTCGTCGTAATGCCACCCTATTCTCCCACCTTGGCAGGCACATAGCGGGCCTCTGAGCGGGGACTCTGTGGGGCATTCTCGTCGGGACTGTTACACTCCTAGCCTAGTACCTAGCAGCCAGCCAAAAACGGCGCATCAGAGCCACAAAGGAAACGAATTGTCTGAGACTGAACAAGCCGGGGTGCCCTGCCTGATACCCGTCCAACTGACGGTGGACTCTGGAGAGACCTCCCGTGGTTTCATGACGCGTCTGGGTGCCTCCTCAGCAACGATCAGCGCAGACCCTGTGCCCCCTGAGGGGACTCAGATCACGATGCTGTTTCGCCAGCCTACGGACAACCAGGAGGTCACTGTTTCAGGCGAGGTGGGTGAGATGCTCACTGAGGGGGGGCTCTGG
>Ga0163179_10002470_pt1 | contig 12885 bp, 24 predicted proteins | sample AtlANTMetagenome_FD_109643 | JGI IMG/M metagenome (GOLD analysis project Ga0163179, IMG submission 109643) | Marine eukaryotic phytoplankton communities from the Atlantic Ocean - Atlantic ANT 2 Metagenome | ecosystem: Environmental > Aquatic > Marine > Oceanic | place: North Atlantic Ocean...
ACAACAGTATATCGTTAATCAAAAGTTTACACCAATCATAGAAGGTAGTTGTCAATTTGATATGAATGGAACATCAAGTTTAGAAGTGGTGTTTCAAGCAGTGGCAAATAGATATTTTAGACTACCAGGCGATGCAAATACAAATTATGAAATTGATTATGTTTATCATAGTACGGCATACCAAGCACACCGCAGTGGTATTATCTATGTAAGTGTAGATGTCGACAACGATAATATAATTTTAAGAGACGAGTATAACTTTACTGGCTCTTCAGGTCTTGTTACTAATTTTGAAATTACTGCAAACTTAGTTGATGAAAATGCAGATGCAACAAAGGATACAGTAGAACTTAAAGTAAGTAACGCAACAGCAACAGACGCTGGAACGTTCAAGTTCCACGTAAGATCAAAACGGTAATAAATGAATGATTTAAATTATGAGCAAAGGCTCTCTGAGTGGTCAGCATTTAGAGCAGGACTAGAAGACTCTAAAGATCCTTTGCAAGATGTAATTAATTATTACAATAAGATTCCAACGGCATCTCTTCAAACAGATCCGTATACACCAAATACTTGGCCTAATCCTTGGGAGTTAGTTAACGAAAATATGTACTGTGATTTTTGCAGAGTACTAGGAATGTGTTATTCTTTACAGTTAACTGACCGTTTTTCAAGTGAGAAATTCGAGATACATATTGGTATAAATTCACAAAAATCAGAACATTACTATTTGCTTGTGGTAGGTGATAGAGTGTTAGGATTTGACTATTCAACGCATGTACATGTAGATCAAGCACTAAAAAATTTAGAACCGCAAGAGATACATCACATGCCACCCCTTAACTAAATACCACAAAGAAACGAAAAAGAAAAGAAAACGGAGAGACACAGATGACAAACGGTACCATGATCGTTAAAAGAACAGGCAAAAAAGAACCACTTAACATAGAAAAAATACATAAGGTAGTAATGCATGCCTGTGAAGGATTAGCAGGAGTAAGTGCTAGTCAAATTGAAATGAACGCTAACTTGCAGTTTTACGATGGCATGAGTACAAACGAAATCCAAGAAATTTTAATTAGAAGTGCAAATGATTTGATTACGTTAGATGTACCTAACTATCAATATGCCGCGGCACGTTTACTATCATATGGTATTAACAAACAAGTATTTGGTGAATACAAAAATATTCCGTTTAAAGAGATGATAGAAAAAAATATCGAGCGTGGTGTTTATGACCCTGCTATATTTGAATCATATACATTAGATGAAATTGAATCATTAGACAGTTATATTAGACATAAACGTGATGAGAATTTTACCTACGCAGGTCTGCGTCAGGTGGCTGACAAATATCTTGTACAGGATCGTTCTTCAGGTGAAATATTTGAAACTCCTCAATTTATGTACATGATGATTGCGGCAACATTATTTGCAAACTATCCTAAAGAAGATAGAATGTATTATGTAAGGAGATATTATGACGCGACCTCACTTTTTAAAATTAATATCCCAACGCCAGTCATGGCCGGTGTACGCACACCTGTTAGACAGTTTGCTTCGTGTGTCCTTGTTGACAGCGACGATACCCTTGATAGTATCTTCGCAAGTGATATGTCGATTGGCAGGTACACGGCACAAAGAGCAGGTATCGGAATCAATGCAGGACGTATCAGAGGCGTCAATGCTAAAATCAGAGGTGGCGAAGTCGCACACACAGGAATAATCCCGTTTCTTAAAAAGTTTGAAGCAACTGTAAGATGTTGTACGCAGAACGGTGTGCGTGGCGGAAGTGCTACAACACACTTTCCTTTTTGGCATCAAGAAATTGAAGACATCCTTGTGCTAAAGAACAACAAAGGTACTGAAGATAATAGAGTGCGTAAGTTAGATTATTCTATTCAACTTAACAAAACAATGTATGAAAGATTATTAGCCGGCCAAGATATAACTCTTTTCTCGCCACACGATGTACCAGGTTTATATGAATCATACTTTGGTGATGCAGATAAGTTTAAAGAACTTTACGAGTCCTATGAACGTAAGACTAGCATTAAGAAGAAAAAGATTCCTGCAATGGAATTGTTTTCAGCATTAATTAAAGAACGTGCAGAAACAGGACGCATTTATATAATGAATGTTGATCATTGTAATACGCATAGTTCATTTAAAGACACAGTTTATATGAGTAACCTATGCCAAGAAATTACATTACCAACAAAGCCACTACAACATATTGACGATGAAAAAGGTGAGATAGCATTGTGTATTTTAAGTGCAATTAATGTAGGAGTAATTAAGGACTTAGAAGACTTAGATGAACTATGTGACTTGGCAGTTAGAGCATTAGAAGAAATTATTGATTATCAACGTTATCCTATTAAGGCGGCAGAGATTAGCACAAAAGCAAGACGCAGTTTAGGTGTAGGTTATATTGGACTTGCACACTATCTTGCAAAAAATAAAGTCAAGTACGATGATCCTAAGGCATGGAAACTTGTACACGAACTAACTGAAGCATTCCAATATTATTTGCTAAAAGCAAGTAATGATCTTGCAAAAGAACGTGGTGCATGTGAATATTTTGACCGCACTAAATATAGTGACGGCATACTTCCTATTGATACATACAAGAAAGAAGTTGATGACGTAGTTAAGGTAAAATTAAATTATGATTGGACTTCTTTACGCAATGGTATTAGACAACACGGTCTTAGGCACAGCACATTGTCCGCACAAATGCCTTCAGAGAGCAGTTCCGTTGTGTCGAACGCCACCAATGGAATCGAGCCACCTAGAGGATACTTGTCCGTTAAGAAAAGCAAAAAAGGGCCTCTTAAGCAGATTGTTCCGCAATACCAGAGTTTAAAAAATTATTATACATTATTATGGGATATGCCAAGCAACGAAGGCTATATTAAAACAGTAGCAGTAATGCAGAAGTTTTTTGATCAAGCAATAAGCGGTAATTGGTCATATAATCCAACTCATTTTGAAAATAACGAAGTTCCAATGAGTCAGATGATTCAAGACCTGCTAAATACCTACAAGTTAGGATGGAAGACATCATACTATCAAAATACGTATGATTACAAAACTGATCCAAGCGAAATGATTGACGAGCCAGCACACCCAGTTGGTTGGCACGACAATGTGAAAGAGGGACCAGTTGAACGAGTTGAGTTCAACGGAACTGATGAAGAATACGAAGAATATTGCGAAGCATGTGCAATTTAGGTTGACATCTCCGTAAATTCAGTGTATAGTTATATAGAAGAAGTAAAAGAGGAAAGCAAATGGCAAAGACTGTCTTTAACAAAGAAAAAGTAGACTTCACCAAACAGAACATGTTCTTTGGTGCAGACCAGAACACACAGAGATATGATGTATTCAAATTCCCTGTGTTCGATAAACTTAATCAAACTATGTTAGGTTATTTTTGGAGACCTGAAGAAGTAAGTCTACAAAAAGATAGAGCGGACTTTGCTAACTTTCGACCAGAGCAGAAACATATTTTTACTGCTAACCTAAAGTATCAAACATTACTTGATAGTGTACAAGGACGTGGACCATGTTTGGCATTTTTGCCACATGTATCATTGCCTGAACTAGAAGGTTGTATTGTTACTTGGGACTTTTTCGAAACAATTCATAGTCGTAGTTATACACACATTATGAAAAATGTTTATGCCGATCCAGCAGAAGTGTTTGATACTATTCTTGATGATAAGAAAATTATTGATAGAGCAGTAAGCGTCACTAAACACTATGATCAATTTACAGAAGCCGCCGATGCATTTACGTATCGCAATGAAGGTAATATGTACGAAGTTAAGAAAAAACTTTATATGGCAATGCAGACTGTAAATATCTTAGAAGGTTTACGTTTTTACGTTTCGTTTGCATGTACCTTTGGTTTTGGAGAATTGAAACTAATGGAAGGTAGTGCAAAAATTATTTCACTTATTGCTAGAGATGAAGCACAACATTTAGCACTAAGTACTCACATCTTAAAGTTGTGGGCACAAGGCAAAGACGATCCAGAAATGGCTAAGGTTGCAAAAGAGTGCGAACAAGATGTGTATGACTTATGGCGTGAATGTGTTGCAGAAGAAAAAGACTGGGCTGAATACTTGTTCAAAGACGGAAGTATGATTGGTTTAAACGCCACACTACTACATCAGTATGTAGAATACATTGCAAACCGTCGATTAAAGGCGCTGGGAATGAATACTATATTCGATGCACCAGTTAACACTAACCCATTACCTTGGACACAACATTGGTTGAGTTCATCAGGATTACAAGTTGCTCCTCAGGAAACTGAAGTTGAATCTTATATTATTGGTGGAATCAAACAAGACGTAGACAAAGATGCACTTAAAGGATTCAGTTTATGAGTATAGAAATTTGGGGTAAGCCTGCTTGTCCCTCATGCGTAAGAGCAAAGGCTTTATGTGAATCAAGAAAGTTTGATTTTGTCTATAAAGAACTTGGAAAAGATTTTGACAGAGATGCTGTCTTATCTGAATTTCCAGGAGCAAGAACGTTCCCACAAATTAAGGTATGGGGTAAAAACGTAGGAGGTTATGAACAGTTTGTACAATATATGGACGATACTGGTTATAACGGAACAGGACACGGATAATATATGTTAATAGAAGCACCATATAAGGTAGGGGATACCTTATCTTTCAAACTCAGCAGTGGAGAAGAAATTGTTGCAAGACTCGATGAAGAGACTGACAAATCTTATACACTAATAAAGCCAATGGTAATTATTGCACAACAACAAGGATTAGGTTTAGCACCTTTCATGTTTAGTGTAACACCAGATGGCAAATTTAATCTAATGGCAACTTCAGTTGCCTGTATTGCAAAAACGGAAAGTGGAATAGCCAAGCAGTATATCGAAAAGACTACTGGCATTGCACTACAATAACCATAGGAGAAAACATGACGTTACATGAACAAATCGTGCAAGCATTTAATAACTATCTTGCTGAATCAGAAACATTCGAAGACAAGAGTGTAAAAGCCGCGGCAACTAGAGCACGTAAAGCACTAGGTGACTTAGGTAAACTTACCAAAGGCCGTAGAGCAGAAATCCAAGAAAAAAAGAACGCAATGTAATGAGCGGACAACGGCGATGGCTTAAACTTTGGGCTAGAACTGTTGGTATGCCCATAGGCATTAACGATGACGATAAGCCGGAGTTCCTTCCGATTCCTCAAGAGGATGTAAAAAGGGCTTTGGCTTTTCGTACCTTTTGGATTGTACTACATGTTATAACATGTTTTGCAATCATAGCAGGTAATGGTAGGGTTTTAGACTTATGGTAAAACCAAACGAAACTTTCAAATTATCAATCAGAGATATAGAAATAATTGAAATTGCTCTTAGAGCAAAAGCAGGACGCAGAGGTCTTGCTATCGCAGAAGGCGAAACTTCACCGCAACTAAGAGAAGAGATGAGAGAAATACAAGAACTATTAGGACGTATTCATTCTCAAAAAACATTTTACGCTTCATTCAAAAATAAAAAGATACCATATGTAAGTGGATAGCATGTTTAAGGTTAAACATCAAATAAAATTATTACAAAAAAATTATCCACACTATCCTTGGTTTGATACTAAACAAGTAGGTAGATTACAAATTGAAACATCAAATTATTGTAATGCCGCTTGCCCTCAGTGTCCAAGAGCAGATCCAAATATATCAAAAAAAGTTTTAAACAACAAAGTCCATACACTAGAAAACTATAAAGAATGGTTAGGTAATTATGAGTGGCCTAATTTAGAATTTATACACTTTTGTGGTAGTGTAGACGAGCCAACTACTAATCCAGAATTAATCGAAATATGTAAATGGTTTATGCGACTAGGACCTAAAGTATTAGTTATTGAAATTAGTACTAACGGAGGAACACGTGACGAAAAATTTTGGTCCGAACTAGGAAAAATAAGTGCAACAAGTGATAAACTAAAAGTAACTTGGGGATTAGACGGATTAGAGGATACAAATCATTTATACAGAAGAAATGTAAATTGGAAAACTGTTCAAAGGAACTTTAGAGCATATATAGGCGCAGGCGGACATGCTGATTGGCAATTTATAATTTTTGATCACAATAAGCATCAATTGAACGATATCAAGCAACGGGTCAAAGATGAAGGATTTGAATACTTACGTTTAATACAAAGCGATAGGCCAGAAGTAGATGGCATTAAGCCAGTAGAAAGTGTTGAAATACCAAATTGGTATCTGCAAAGAAACGAAAATAAAAAGAAGATGGTAGATAGAAAACAAACTTTTGCAAAAGTTATTTGTCCTGCCAAAACTAGATCAAAAAGCAATGAATTCCATAATTATTATGGAAATATTTTTATTAATATTGATGGATATGTTGTACCATGTTGCTGGATGGGTGATCCAAATACTTTAGATGATCTGTGGGAAGAACACAAAACAATAGATAAAAAATTACATAACCTACATCATACTCCTTTACAAAGTATTATCAATGGATACTGGAAACATATAGATAATAAAATGCAAACATATCCTTTATGTGTAACAAAATGTAAGAAATTAAATAATAGCATTAATTTATAAATATTATATGCGATACTTTTTAAGTCAATGCGAATACAAATGGACGCATGCCAAAAAAAGCAGAATGGAAAACATGTGGGTCATGCGTGAACTTGGTCAAGATCTTTGGAAACAATGTAATCAGCCAGGATTCAATATAGTTTTAGTTAGAAGCAACAGCCAAACTTTCCCAGGAGACATGTATTGTCGTTGTGATATATATGTTGATGTTGAGGATTCAAAGGCAGGTACGATGTTTGCAATTAAATATTCAGATTATGCAAAGCCTGTAACTAAAGTTCAGTAAACCCTTTTTCTCTATCAAGATATTTGTAATCAATCTTGACAGGATCCCACTTTTCTAATGCATCAAATATAATTTGCTTATCTAATTCACCGCAAGTATAAACATCAAGTTGAACAAGTCCTGGACTTCCTTCGTCCCAAACATGTATTGCTACATGACTTGTTTCAATAATAGTTACACAAGTTAAACCTCTGTTGCCTTCCATATGACAATATTTTGCATAAGGACCCATCATTATTTTCATACCAATGTCGCGGATAAGATTAGATGACCAATCAAGAATATTTTGTTCATGTCGTGGAGGATTACTGCACTCTGCTCTAACTATTAAATGTTTGTGTTTGATCATAAAATTAGACATATTTAGTAATAAATGGTTGACAACGACACAAAGTGACTGTATAAATAAAGTGTTAATGTTGAAACAACATGGACACATATTGGACCTGGGGGCAGTACCCAGCAGGTCCACCATAAACACATCGCAGTTACCTGAGGTTGATTCCGGACAACGGGTAGGGCGGACACGGTGTGTTTATGATGGGCCTGAAATAGGATCGACAAGTGTGAGAAGTGAAGTGGAGTTAACCGGATGACTGCGTTATTGGTCAAAACTTATAATTGCAAACGACAATTATGCGCCAGAAATGGCAATGGCGGCCTAATTTAGGTCACCGGGGTTGATCGCCTAGCAACAGAAAGATTAGAAAGAGTGTTGTCTTTGGGCAACACTCTTTTTTACTGAAATATCACATTACACCATTTTTTAAAGTTATTTGCTAAGTATGTATTGAGCACACACTAATCGGGATAGTGCTCTTAACAAAATTTAATAATTATTTAAGGAAGAAAATATGCGAATTATAACAATCGCCACGGCGGCTCTCTTGGCGCTTTCATCAGCGGCCTTAGCCGAAGAAACTGCTCTATCATCAAAATGGTCATTAGGCACAGAAGTAAAAGCAACTCATATGGTAGATGCAGAAACTAATGTACTAACAATTAATCCGGAAATTACATATGCGGCAATGGATGCATTAGATTTAACAGTTGGAACAACATTTAATCTTTGGGAAGATGTAAACAATACAGATATCACAGACGAAATGGATCATATGCCAGTGTTAGAACTAGGTGCAAACTATGCTATAACTGAAGCATGGGAATTTGATGCATCAATGAACTATGATCTTGAAGAAGGTGAACGTTCAGATATCAAACTAGTTGCAACTTTTTCATTCTAAGTAGCAACCAAAAAACTTAAGGTCGCCTAGTGCGGCCTTTTTTTATGGCTTGATTTCAATAAATACTACTATAACCAAGGAGGGTTATGAAACTACACAAAAGTTATGAAGCACATGAAACACAACCAAAGAAAACAAGTATAGGAAATAATCACAGTAGAACAAAATTTAGTTCTATGAACAAACATAAAAAACGCTCTTATAAGAAATATAAGGGTCAAGGGAGATAAAAATGGAAATGTTCGTTTTAGTTTTAAGTATGTGGGGAAAGACCGCAATGGGAGAATGGCTGTATATAGGTAATCAATATGCATTCAATACTCCAATGCCGCAACATGAATGTGAAGCATTAATAGATAGACAGTCTTGGTCATATAATTTAACTAACGAATATTATCGTGTTCAATTTGATTGTATGCCAGAAAGCAGTGAATTAAAGGAGTAACAATGTCGAAAGAAGATAATACAGGTAAACTCGAAGTTGCCGTGAGAATTTTAGGAAACGAATTAGTCGCACTTAAAATGGTAGTAGATGATTTTAAGATAAAGTGGTTAATTTACGGAGTAATTACTATTGTTGCTCTAGGCTGGGCCGCAAGTAGTTTTGGTCCTGCATTGTTTGAAATGGTAGGGGGAGAATAATATGATAAAAAATTTAAAGGATTTAATCATATGCATTTTAGTAGCAGGTGTTCTTACTCTACTTGGTATAATAATAGTAGGTGACTATTATGTCGCACTACAAGAAAACAGACCAGTAGATGAAAGTGTTATTACACTTATGAAAATGGCATTGACAGGACTCATAGGTATTATCGCTGGGTACATAGGGAGCAGATAATGTACGAGTACAAATGTAAAATCCTTAGGGTCGTTGACGGAGATACTGTTGATGTAGATATTGATCTAGGCTTTGGTGTTTGGATGCACAAAGAACGTGTTAGAATGATGGGGATTGATACTCCTGAATCTAGAACAAGAGATAAAGTTGAAAAACTATTTGGTTTAGCATCTAAAGATAAACTTAAAAGCATGTTACCAATTGGTTCTATTCAAGTGCTAAAAACTGAAATAGATAAAAGTGGTGAAGATAAAAAAGGCAAGTTTGGACGTATTTTAGGCGACTTTCTTATTGAAGATAAAAGAGCAACTGATATGTTAATTGAACAAGGATATGCTGTTGCTTATTTTGGTGGGTCAAAAGATGAGATTGATATGAAACATATGGCAAACCGAGAGAAATTACTACGTGAATCTGCTGTAAGTAAAGCAGATTATGATGCCGCTGTAGCCAAAATGGCCTAAAAACCTCCCAAAATACGCGGAAAATTAAGTTTTTACCAAAAAAGGTTGACTTTAGCGTTTTATTATGTTATTATACTTGTTATGTTAACTAAAATAATAAAAATAATAAGGAGTGTTAATATGTCAAATACAGCAAAAGGTACAAAGTTCTTCAATGAAGGAACTCAAAACCAACAAATCCTAGCAAACTACTGGGGTAACGGTAAGTCGTTTACTACAGAAGATTTAACTGATGACTTAGAAATTATGTCACCAGGTGCAAGACTAACTGAGTTAAGAGATGCAGGCTTCGACGTAAGAGTTGTTGAGTCAAATTCACATGACACAGTAGGAAGACCAGTTGCTACATATAAGATTATGAAAAGAAGAGTTCTTGCGTAATCTTTAGCAATCTTTTTAACCAAAACAGGTTGACTATTGCGCCTACTCATGCTATATTATACAAGTAATAAGGCACAAAGGTAGGCGCAATATGACTATGAGTTTAGTACGTGGCATGACCACTCTCAATACTAAGAAGCGTAAGGCTTCGAAGATGACCAAAGGCAAACTAGAACGTTTGCAAAAACAACACAAAGAACATAATAAACATATGAAGCAACTAGGTTGCCATAATAATATTATGACCTTTCCAGAATATTTAGATTATGTAAGTGGCAATTATACGTCAAAGCACAAGCCATCAGTAGTTAAGACTGATTGGCAACAAGAAGGTTACTCTCGTAAAACTGAACCTGTGCCTAGTCACAATAGCGAACACAGTTTTGCGCCAGCAACCAAAAAAGAGTCTATGCAGTACACAGGTGAACGTAAACTTGTAGGTATTGCTATGATGCATAAGTCAAACTTAGTTCCTGTATTTGCAGACGAAGATGATAAGACTGGATCTAAGCAGGCAACAGAAATAGCACAAATGCGAAGAAACTAAAAACACATACTAAATGTTGTAGAATTGTAACTTAAATAAATGATGAGGCATAAAAAAATGAAAATATTTTCAATATGGACGGCGATGGTTTTATTAACGTCAACGGCCATGGCATCAGCAAGTACGTTTCAGAATGTTATTACTGACGAACTATACACTGAGCAAAATCACCCCGAACTTTATTGCTTGGCACAAAATGTTTATTTTGAAGCAAAGTCGGAGCCGTTAGCGGGACAATATGCTGTCGCTGACGTTGTACTCAATAGAGTAAAAGACAATAGATACCCAAATACAATTTGTGAAGTTGTTAAAGAAGGACCAATTAAAGAAAGTTGGAAAACTAGGCAACACGAAGACTTACCAGATGACGAAAGAGTCTACTATCCTAGAAAGAATATGTGCCAATTTAGTTGGTATTGTGATGGTAAAGCAGATACAATTCGCGATGGTGATGCTTGGAGGCAAGCACAAATTGTTGCTTATAGGATTACATATAATGAAAGGCACAGAGGGTTGACTGAAGGAGCCACTCATTATCATGCAGACTATGTATCACCTAAGTGGGCAAAAACATTACAACTTGTAGGAAGAATTGCTACTCACATATTCTACAGGTGGCCGTAATGGAAAAGAAACATGTTGATAACCAGTATGTAGTCTTAGACGATTTCATACCACCAAGTTTACAGGATCATGTTGAACAGGTAATGATGTTCAACGATGACCTTGCATGGGGGTTTAGAGATTCAACATCAGGAGTTGAAGATATTGATCACAACAATTTGAATATTCAAGAAACATTTCAATTTCAAAGTAATTTGTTTGATCATGACTCAGGACCAACAAGCCAGTTTTTTGGAGAGATATCTCCTATAATGATGTTTGCAGAATATGCATTAGGCTTTCGAACACAAAATGTTAGTAGGATAAAAGCAAACACTTTAGTTCAAGTAGCCGGCACTGAGGGGAAATATCATCCTCCACATATGGACTTGATGAATGATAACGGATATGCTATGATATATTATGTACATGATGCTGATGGAGATACAGTATTGTTTGATCAACGTTTTAATCAAGCATTCAAGAATGATCCAAAATATTTAAATCATGGTGCTTATGACTTAAAAGAGATTGCTCGAATTACACCTAAAAAAGGAAGAGCACTTCTTTTCAATTCTAATCGTTTTCATGCTAGTAGTAACCCACAGGTTGCACAACGTAGAGTTATAATAAACCACGTATTTACTACAGATGATAACTTCCTTACCAAAATAGGTTGACTTTTGCGTTTTATTGTGGTATACTATAAACATAATAAAAAAGGCTCAACTTATAGGAGGCATTAAATATATGGAAAACCCATTAAACACAGTTACAGAGTTTCTTGCTCAAGAATGGAGTAAGACTGTCGAGTATCAAACCCAATCATGGGCTGATGCAAAACTTCAACTTGCAACCAATCAAGAACAAATAGTAGGTTTGTTCAACAAGGTTGCTTCAATTTTCAACTAAGAGGCTAAAATGAAAGGCTTATTAAAAACTATTGCGTTAGTCGGTGTGTTGGCATCACTAGGTGCTTGCTCATCATATACGACTATCGCCGAACGAGATACTTATGCTCAACCAAAGTGGTATGCAAAATGTGCCCAAGCAGGTAGCGAAGGCTGGCTATGGTGGAAGAAGGATTACGTTTATGCCTGTGGATCAGGACAAAGTGTATATCAACAAGCCGCTGAAGAGCAAATGTACGCCATTGCAATGAACAACTTTGCAAAACGTATTAATGGCAGAGTAAACAGTGAAACAACTCTAGAGTTTAAAAATGACAATAGAGAAACTAAAACGTTTATTTCTTACATTGTAAACGATACCAGAGTAAGTCAACATCTTGAAGAAGAAAGAGGTACTTACATCTACGCAGGAGATACTTATACTTTCGTCAAACTAAGAATGCCTAAAGAGGTGTTCGACGGCTTGGTCGCAAGAGCAGGTAACAACTGATGGTTAGAGCAGGATTAGTTCTATTTGCACTAGTCCTGTTGTCTGCTTGCAGTAGTAGTAAAGTTGACTACAAACCTCCGTATTGTTATACAGATCAAACAATCAAAACAACGGACGGCAAGAAAGTAAGCAGTGAAACTACATTAGAATGTAGTGACAGGCCAGGTCAGCAAGTCGCAATACAACGTGCAGGAATGGACAAAGGTTGCGAAGAATTTTGGTATACAGAAATTAGGAATGGTCAGGCTGTTCCAGTAAGAGGAGTTCGATGTGAAAGACTTGATGGTAGTTGGGAAATCCTTAATGTTAACGGCTTTGTTCGTTAGTGTTATTGGATGTTCATCACATAGTGTCAATCAAAGTGCAAGTGTTACAAATAGTGTAACTGGCCCGTATGGTGCGGCTTTAAGTTCAGCAGATATAGGCTGGCGTCTTTATCAGGATTGGAACTATAGATTAAATGATTCACAAAAACAAAAACAAACATCATCTGTTTATGCG
>Ga0163179_10002471_pt1 | contig 12883 bp, 11 predicted proteins | sample AtlANTMetagenome_FD_109643 | JGI IMG/M metagenome (GOLD analysis project Ga0163179, IMG submission 109643) | Marine eukaryotic phytoplankton communities from the Atlantic Ocean - Atlantic ANT 2 Metagenome | ecosystem: Environmental > Aquatic > Marine > Oceanic | place: North Atlantic Ocean...
GCAGAAGCATAGACTGGTGTCACAAATGTGATTGTGATACTGGAGCCGATTGTCGAGTTATTCCGAATCAAAATACACTCTGTGTCGCCACCTATCAGGCCGATTTGGCTGCAGCTTTCATTGCACTAGACGCAACGATTCATCTTGCCAGTGGAGCGGGTGCTCGCTCAATGCCATTTGCAGAATTTTTCCAACTGGATGGCATGACTCGAAATGTACTGAAACCCGGTGAGTTGGTGACCCATGTCACACTCCCTGATGATGCCATGAATTGGCAAGGCGCCTATCAGAAACTACGACTCCGAGAAACATGGGATTTCCCAGAGGCTGGTGTAGCGGCCGCTTGGAAACTCGAAGGTGGAAAAATCACTGGATTGCGAGTGGCCACCACCGGGTGCGAAAGCATTCCAGGCGATCATTCCGAATTGGCTGAAGCTGTCATTGATGAATGGGCTGGGAAAGAGAGTATTCAGAAATTGGCAGATGGTGTCAGAAAGGCTGTAAAGCCAGTCAGTAACACGTATTTCCCTCCTGCATATCGTCGCAAAATGCTGCGTGTTCTGACACGAAGAGCCCTTGCACCGCTTGAACACCTTTGAGCGAGGCATTGATGCGGGATGAGCGATACGAAGCAACATGCAGCGCGCGTGGTTCGGGGTGATCCTGTGTGTCGTTGCCTTGTTTGGTTTGCCTCAGGGTTCGGTTTCCGCGCAAGAAATCCCCACCCCAGTTGGATGGGAGATGGGCCTTGTTTATGCGGATGGAGCCTCTGAAGACAATCCATTCACACTGGAAGAGGGTGAAACCACGATTCGATTTTGGGTTCGTAACGATAACTTAGCTGGTGATATGCATGTAGGATTTGCCTATGATTCATCATCTGATGCGACGTTGGAGGGAGAAACACACACCACTGTCGGAAGTGGATCAAATGATACGTTTACTCTCAAATTTACTAAACCAAGTAATGGCCTTTTTGACCTTTGGAGTATCCCTGCTGGGACAGTATATGATTTCGAAATATATGGGGAATTGTCATCAGTTGGCCCGCATGATGGGTTGCATGCGCCGGCGGAGATACGCCCCAGTCAGACTATCGACGGAGAAGTGGTGGTTCCTGAATTGCATCGATGGGAAGTTGATATCATCGAAATTGAACACACCATCAGTGCTGGTACTGAATTCAATCTACAGGTTGATTTCAGAAATATCGGTAATACAGCCGATAAGTTACAGAGTGTTTCGATTGAGGATGATTGCCCCGTACTCAGTCATGATGATGATGAATTTGGTGATGACCTCACGGGAAGATTAACTCAACCGTCAGAATCGATTTCCACTTCGATTGTATTTGATGCATCCTCAACACATCCAACTCGGCTTTGTGAAATTGAGATTACCGTTCGCTCCACTGGTGTTGCAAATGGTGGTTTAGGTGACTCGTCAAACAAGGGTGAAACCGTTGTCAATGTTGAAGCTCGGCCAGTGGGAGCCCAGATTGATCAGAATGATGCCGATGTTGGAGACGATGATGGGCCACAAAATCAGGAGCAGGTGACCTCGGATAATTTCCTTATATTCCCAAATCTACTCGCGCCGATTGGTATCGCTTCTGCAGCGTGGGTTAGAAGATGGCGAAAATGATACATTTTCGGCCAATCCTACCACTTCTGAGAACATGTGCCACCCAAATGATACGGAAAGGGTCAACTTGAAACTCCTTGCAAAACACAGATTTGACCATACTCGGCACTCAGCAACCTATATTTGCAGAATGTGATTGCCAAGAGCGTCGCTATGGTGTAGCCTGTGCTACACAGCGAAATAGGGGGAGGACGAATATGGCAGATGAGGATGTCCAGCGAAGTCGCTTCGGATTGTACATCGCATCCTCTCTAGTGATTATTTTGCTGATGACACTCGCTTTGCCAATGGCCTTCTCTGCCAACAAAGAAACCGCTTATTCCGCATATGTTACTGATGCTGATGATGAGGGAATGCGATTGGCGCAACTGAACATGATGGCGGACTCTCTTGGAGAGAATGGAGAAGATTACACAATTGCCAACACAATGTCCACACCTATGCTGGTAAACGATTGGCAAAACCCACACCGCACCATGCTTACGATTATCGCTCCAGAGAAACCAATCGACGAAACCGAGGCAAACAAAATTCACGAGTTTGTCACCGAGCGGGGTGGAAAGGTCATCATTGCCGCAGACAATTCCAACGCCAACAGAGTTGCAGCTAAATTCGGTGTGACTTACTTCGATGACCCGATGTTTGACATTGATCACTACTGGGATGAATTTGATGAAGAAGGAATTGCAAACCCACCGAATGCAAAGAACGTTTGGAGTTTGGCCTCTATTCAACAATCTCTAGCTGATTCGGACGGAGACGGAATAGGTGTCATGTCGGATTCTGAGCAACGGCAAGGCTGTGAGTCATCCCAGTTAACTCAGCACGAATACAATGGTTGCAGAATGCCCGTCATGTTCCGACAACCAACTGGAATGAAAGTCGAAGACAACTGTCAAAATTTGGATCAAGAATGTGATGTGAAGGTTTTGGCTCAAGCTAGTGTTTCTGCATTCATCGATGTAGCCGGTGATAACGATGCAGGTAACGAAATGAATCCAGCCCCTGGTGATTTGGCACTCGTGGTTCGTATTGACTTCCCCGGCATTACTGCCAAGGATTACAAGAAAGACAAACCTGGTTCCCTATCTGACATCGATGTGACTGGGTCCATCCTCTTTGTCTCTGACCAGACCGCATTCAGCAACCGCTTGTGGGACATCAATGAAGCTGAGGCCACTGGTATGAAGAATGAGTGTGAAGTAGCCGATTCATCCTGCTGGCAAGGTCGCCTGACCGGCAATTCACTTTGGTCCGGAAATGAACATTATTTCAAAGCCATCATTTACTCAATGATGGAATTCGACAACCAAGAGTTGTCTGGCACAGTCAAGTACCAACAAGAGAACTTCCACATCGTATTTGACGAAAGCAGACACGTTACAGGTGTCCTCAGTGCGCCATTCACTGATGCCATGTCCACCATCGTACTCTTGACCAGTGATGCCTTCCTCAAGTGGCTCATTATTCTCAACATCCTACTTCTTCTTCTCGTCGCAATCATGGTCGTGCCCGAGAAGCCAAACTGGCGACATGTCTTCGACCTTACAAGATTCAGAGAGCGACCGGAAAAAGTCGACCCTGGTACATATCGCCAACGTGTCCGCGGAGCTTTGATGACAAAAGTGCGGATTTTCAATGATTTTACTCGAGACGAAATGGCCCTAAAACCACCTGCCGAAGTTCAGGCATTGATCGGCAATCCTCGTCTTGTAGAATTGGCCTACAGCCAAAATAGAACCTATTCCCCCGAGGAGCTTCGAGAGTTGCTCCAGACAATTCGTCGATGGGGGAAAAATTAGTGACATCGTCACTTAGAAAAAAAGGAGAGTGAAAAAAATGCAAGCACCACCGCCACCTGGCGGAGCACCCGTAGCCCCGGCCGCACCTGCGGCCCCTGCGCCGGCACCAGCCCCTGCACCAGCCCCTGCACCAGCAGCGCCAGCACCGGCGCCTGCACCAGCGCCAGCGGCACCTGCACCGGCACCTGCCGCCCCGCAGACCCCGAAGCACCAGAGCACACCTGAAGTCCGCGAGAGACTCGCGGCTGTCGGCGCGATCGGTCAAGCGATTAGCGCTGAAGTGCAAAAAGTGATTATCGGTAAGAGTCACGTGATTGACAATGTACTGGTCAACATCCTTTCAAACGGCAACTTGCTGTTCGAGGATTACCCAGGACTTGCAAAGACGTTGATGACAAACACCTTCGCTGACGCACTTGGTTGCGACTTCAAGCGTGTTCAATTCACGCCTGACCTGCTACCTGCAGATATCACTGGAACAAATATCTACGATGCAAAGAAGGGTGAATTTACATTTAAGCCAGGACCAATTTTCTGCAACTTGCTACTGTCTGATGAGATTAACCGTGCGCCACCTAAGACGCAGGCTGCTCTTCTAGAAGCTATGCAAGAGAAGCAAGTGACCATTGGTACCGTGACCCACAAACTACCGAGTCCTTTCCTGACCATGGCAACACAGAACCCTGTCGAGCAAGAAGGAACGTACCCACTACCAGAAGCTCAGTTGGACAGATTCATGTTCAAGATGAGCGTTGGTTATCCAGACCGTGCTGATGAAGATGAGATTCTAGCACGACGTATCACACGAAAGAAGGATGCTGTCGATGTTGATGTCATTACAGATCCAGCACGTGTGGTTGCCATGCAACAAGCTATCGAAGACGTTTACGTTGACCCAGCTGTTCGCATGTACATGGTCGAAATCGTCGCACGAACACGTGAAGACCCACGCGTTCTAGTCGGTTCATCGCCACGTGGTTCACAAGCACTGCTCAAGACCAGTCGTGCAGCGGCTGCCATGCGCGGTCGTGACTTCGTGACACCTGATGATGTCAAGGCAGTGGCCCCACTTGCGGTCAGTCACCGTCTAATCCTCAAGCCTGAACACCAGATCAAGGGTCTGGAGCAGCAAGAGGTCATCGAAGCCATCCTACGTGAAGTACCTGTACCCACAGTGTGATTGGAGTCTGAAGCTAACCGCGTTTGATTCGGAGGAGTTTACCATGGCATGGAGTCGTAAGTCAGCAATGTTCGCGAGTCTCGCGACAGCGTTGTACTTACTTGGGCTTGTGTTGCGAAATTCGCAACTTGTTACCGTTGCTGTGGTCTTCCTTTCGTTCCTGACGTGGGCCGCACTGCGTGCAGCGCACGCTGATGTTGCGGCAAGTGGTAGACGAATCGACGAAGACGACGAATCCGAAGAAGCACCTGCTCTCGCATCGCTATCAGCCATGCGGAAGATTTCTGCAGCACGAATTTTTGAGGACGGTGAAATACAAGTCACCCTTCGATTACAGAATCATTCCCCACTCTCCAAGATTCTGGAAGTCAAGGACACCGTGCCTGAAGTCATGCGCATTAAGGAAGGTGCAAATTACATCCTCATGGAACTCGGACCTCGTCGAGAGACGTTGATTGAATACACTGTCGAGTGCCCATTACGTGGATTTTACACCCTCGGACCCGTCAGCATTCGCGTCCAGGACCCCTTCGGTTTGTTCCACAACGAAAAGGAAATTCACCTCTACGATGATTTCCTTGTGTTCCCGAAGACGGAAGATCTCAAGGACGCTTTTGTCAAGAGTCGTGTGCCCAAGATTTTCACGGGTGCAGTCAACATTCGACAACCTGGTGAAGGTTCGAATTTCTACAACCTACGTGAGTACATCCCTGGTGACCCCATGCGCAAGGTCAACTGGAAGGCGTACGCTCGTCAAGGTAAGATGATGGTGAACGAATTTGAGCGTGACGCAGTCAGCGACATTATCCTGATTGTCGACAGTCGTGCTATTGCTGAAACTGGCCCAGTCAGTCGAAATTCTCTGGTATACAGTACCCGAGCAGCAGCCAGCCTCGCTCAATATTTCCTAAGCCGGCGAGACTCTGTTGGTTTGGTTATCTATGGAAATGAAATCAACAGTGTTGATCGAGATACTGGAAAGAAGCAACTGTATGTCTTATTGACTAAACTCGCAGGTGCGGCTGCCAAGGGTAACACACCCCTACAGGTAGTCACAAATCGAATCATGCCGCACATCAACAAGGGAAGCCCAATCATCATTCTGAGTCCCTTGGAAGGAGATCCCACTTTGGTCAATGCTGTCCGAGATTTCCGAGCGCGGGAGTTTGATGTCACCGTTTTGAGCCCATCTAGTCTAGAATTCGAGTTTGATGCCAGGCGATTGGATCGAACAGGTTACGAAGTAATGAAGACTGAACGCGACATCCTAATGACAGAATTGCGAGGCCTTGGTGCCTTTGTCATGGATTGGGAGCCTGACATGCTATTGTCAACTGCGCTTGCAGGCGCGAGAGGATTCTGAGGTGAGAAATCATGGCTGCTGGAAGTTCTGCTGATACCGCTCACCTATACGATGGTAAGACCGTACGTAGCGGGGCACCATCTCGGAAGAAACTGGCTGGAAAGATGACATCCAGTGGTAGCGAAGTTCCCAAGGATGCGATTCCTGAAGTACACATTCCCACCTTTGTCGAGAGTCTATTCGGTGGACCTCTGGTCCCCAAGATGAAATTCCTCCCTGCAGATCGAATGGTCCAGACTCTACAACTGATTGGAGGTGGACTCATGATGCTCCTTGCAGTTCTAACCTACTTGGTTACGCCTGCAGATGGCACATTCTGGAATGGATTCGCGCTTTGGATTGGAATTGATGCACTCGGTCAAATTCTTCATTTGCTTATCGTCATAGGTGCATTGGGTGCAGGATTCTACGGTATTTTCCGCAGAGATGCACGTGGATTGATGGCCTCATACGTGTTGTTCATCCTCATTTCTTTACGCTTTGCCGCTTCAAAGGATACGTTCGATACCGGCGTACTATCTGAGCTTGGGGAGTTTTGGACCAAGCAACTGATTGTACTCTACGCTGTCTCCTTGGTAATGTACATGGAAGTCACCAATGGGATCATTCGATTCTCGATGCTAGATACCAGTATTCGCACTGGTGAAGTATACGTTATGAATGTGAAAAAGGTGCTCAGTCGCTATCACGTGAGTTTGGTCGTGACACCTGTGATTGCTGCAATTGTGGCTTCAGCGACACTACTCATCAATGTCATTATTCCATGGTTCTTCCAAATCTTCGATGAAGAAACCTCACTTCGTCTTGAACAATCTGTTGAACTGACCAGCGTGTATGGGGTCGCACTGGGAACAATGTTTGTGTTCATCCTCGTCGCAGGTGTATTCGCTGCAAACATCCCACTCAGAGTTCAACAATGGCGAGAATCTGCTGATGAGTGAATTTACTGTGACAATAAGTCCAGTGCCGAACATAGTGTTTGCAATGCGCGTTCAGTTTGATTTGCTGGAACGATAGCATGAATTGCGTGGTCACGAGGTTCTTGATCACTGAATTGCAGATCAATGCCTGATGTGGATGCATGGTTTGCGATCATCTCACAGATATTTTCATCTTCACCAATACCCTCTCCTACAAAACACAGAATTGACACTGAAGCCCCTATTTCGGGAGTAGGCAAACTCGGTTGTGCAGACAAAATGCGGCGTGCACGGGCAGCCATTCGGCTGGAAATGAGAAGACGAACATAGCCAGGTTGTGCTCGAACACTGGAAACGCGGATTCTGGATCTCGCAAGGGCAGACATCGCATTTGTAACACACTCTGTGAGAGACATCGCGCTTGATAACGACCATGAAAATTGAATCTGACGTGGCAGGCACCCCACAGCTCGAACGGAGGGCACCTCAAGACGAATCGAAGGACCAATGATTGTCCCATCATCTTCAGGACTATGTAGGGGTCTGAGATTCATGGGAATTCCCTGTTCACGTAGGGGTTCAACAGCAGAAGGATGGAGCATCGGTTGACTAAACAACGCGAGTTCTGCAGCTTCGGTGTAGGATAGATTCGAAAGATTGCGGGCAGGTAAGGTCCAACGAGGAGATAGTGCGAGTACCCCTTCAACATCCCTCCAGATGGTCACACTTGAAGCATCAACTGCGGCGGCCACTGCAGTTGCAGTCAAGTCAGAACCGCCGCGTCCAAGTAATGCATACCCGGTTTTTGTGACTCCATACCAGCCGGTAATGACCGGAATCGAACCCGCTGGAAGTTGCAACGATTCCTTGGTTCGTGCAGCGTCCACCCGGGCATCTTCACCCCTTCCAATCAATCGAATTCCAATGTCTTCAGACCATGCTGGAATCGCGGGAACTCCACGCGCATCCAAGGCCGCTGCAACCGCTAAACTGGACAAGCGTTCCCCACATGCAAGCGCATCAGCCCGCACATCAATGTCAGGTAATTCTTGATATGAATCAAGACAATTAGACAGATGATGAAGGGTGTCTGCAAATCGAATACACCAGGGTGACGTCGCGATTTCAGGGACTCGGTCGAGGTGCTCCAATTCAAGTGAGGCAGTAAAGGCTGAATTTGGAGTCGCTGATTCAAAGTCAATTTGCTCAATGATACGATCTGTGATTCCACGAAATGCGGAAACAACGACAATCTTGTGACCCTCTGATTCACGAATCCTCTCAACAATGGCATCGATATCCTCAACTGCAGAGAGGCATGAACCCCCGAACTTGTGAACATGAATACTCATTGTATGTCCTCCCGTATCTGCAACAAATCAGCGATTACCAATCGGCACACTGCTTCGACAACCGGTGCTGCTCTGGGGGCCAGTACCGGGTCATGGCGCCCACCAATCTGTAACTCGCGCATTTCTCCGGAGGGAAGATGCAATGTCATTTGAGGCAAGGCTATCGAACTTGGTGGTTTGAAATGAACACGTATACGCAATGGTGCACCCGTTGACATCCCTCCAAGGGCACCGTCTGCATCATTCCCGAGTGGAGTTTGATTGGGGCCCCATGCATCATTGTGGTCGGATCCCTGCATGGTGACCGCATCTCGGCCACGACCAAACTCAACCCCACGAGCTCCAGGGATTGCCATCAGTCCTCGTGCAAGCGCAGGCTCGAGTCCTTCAAACCAAGGCTCACCCACTCCAAGTGGTAAATCGAAAATTCGTGATTCGACAGTTGAGCCGATACTATCACCTGCCTTCCTCAACGATTTGACCAATTCAAGCATTTGTTTTGCGGCTACTGGATCATTGCAATTCAATACTGTACAGGCTTCACCTTCAGGGTCTGAATCGAAGTTTGCTTCAATCGTTCCTATTTGGCTACAATGAGCGTACACCCGAACATCACCTAGCGCGTCACGAGCAATTGAACCAGCCGCAACCAAGCCCAATGTCAGGCGACCTGAGTTAGCCCCCCCACCTCGTAAATCCGCAGCCCCACCCGTTCGTGTTGCTTCGGGTAGGTCGGCGTGTCCAGGACGTGGTTGATTGGGTAGGAACCCATAGTCCTTGGATTTGGCATCCTTGTTTCGAACTAAGAGCAAAATTGGGTACCCTGTTGTCTTTCCTTCATACACTCCAGAAAGGATTTCACAATCATCAGGTTCAGCTCTTGCGGACAGCAACCGACGACCAGGACGTCGACGCTGTAAGTCCTCAATTAGAGATTGGAGATCAACAGAGATTCCCGGCGGAATACCTTCCAATAGCGCTCCTACGGCAGTACCATGGCTTTCACCGAAGAGAGTTACGCGTACGGAATCACCGAGACTCATGCCCATCGCTGCACCCTCCGGGTGCAGCGCGACGAGGGTCTTGCCCTTATGTCTCACTCGTACGGATACTGGTTTCGATGACATTCCAGTTCCGAGGCTCAAGCGTTTGTTTGATGCGCCGGATGGTAGATTCTTGACTAGAAGGAATGATGAGGAAAATCGCAGGACCTGAACCTGAAATCGATGAAACTCGACTCCCAAGAATACCCATGTCATTGCATGTTTTCCGACCTAAAGTATCCCCTAAAGCAGTGGATAAGGCACGACCATTGTGAATCATGGCATTGAAAATTTGCTCTTGCTCAACAGAAGATATCGCTTGCTGGAATTGACCCGCAGCAAATTGGAAACGCTCCGGGTCAGGTTGAGTCTCTCGGGGACCTCGATCCACAAGAAGTACTGTCCAATCGTCTGCATTGGGAATTTCCCCTTGCATCAGAACACCCTCTGCTGCTGGAACATTCGGATCAATCACTTTCCAACCCGGCTCTACAGCAGACCAAGAATCGTCGACTGAACCGGTCATCGAGCAACCGCAAGCCAATTGCGCTGCGGTTGAAATATCCACCATCTGATGATGCTCAAGTATGATTTCTGTAGCCTCACAAAGTGCACGGATACAGGCAATTGCAAGTGCTGCACTCGACTTTAATCCCCGACCGGACGGAATGTCTGAGCGGATTGCCCAGTGCAACTCTTCGGCTTCAGGCAATGGATGCCCCGCAGAAACCCACGCATCTATCACCGCAGGAAGCAAACCATGAGGGTCTTCAGGCTCTTTCTTTACGGGTGTATCGCGCAATTGTACGCGGGTCGACAAGTCAAGGCTGAGTACTGAACCGTATCCTGCCCCCAAGGCATGAAGGACACTGATTCCACCGTGACCTTCGCCGCGTCCAAGCACTGCCATATTGACCCCTCCTTATCGCTCCTCAGATGCCGAGAGAACGTTCTGACCGATATGTCTAGCGCTTGAATCGACATGAACGAGGATAGAATCACCCATTTTGATTGAGGTGACTGACGGCATTTCTCCATCCGGAGAAACAAGCCGTACTGTTTCCGCCTGTTGAACGAATGTTTGCCCTTCAGTTCCACTTTCTTCATGCTTAAATCTGATAATCAAAAAAGGACGTGATTCAATCTTGACTCGACCTACGATCGCCTCACCGATATTCCCCTCTGAGTCAACAATTGCTACAGTATCACCCGCCAGTAATTCGCTAAGGTATTTCGTAGTGCCATCTGCCATCAAAACGTAAGCGTGAACAGCACCAGCATTGACTCTAAAGGGGCGTGGTGGAACGAAATCGCTTTCCAATGTCTCTCCATGAATCAAGCACAGTGCGCCGGATGAGGAACCGATCAAAAGCCCCTGTCCAATGTCGAGAATAGTGGTTAAATCGACACATGCGCGATCTCCAAATCCACCATCCTCAATCGCAATCACTTCAGCCGCAACGAGGGCTGAATCTTCTTCCAAAATTTCTTCACCTTCGGAACGGGTTGCCAAACGTTCGGCAGCGATAATTTGTGCATCTGCCCAAATTTCTGCATCATTGGGTGGCAAGAGGAGGGCGTCTACACCTGTTTCAAGAGCGAATGCTGCCCCGCGAACTGCTTGAGTTGAATCGATTCTAGCGACCAATTTTGTCCCGCTACCTTGTGAAGCAGCGACTAGATTCTCCAGGGGAATCATTTGCCAATCCCCTGTGGTCAATACTACCCAGGAAACCATGCCGATCAGGCCTTTGGCTGCCTCTTGGCCCTCAGAATCACCTACATCGACATGCACACCTACTGGATGGGTCGAAGCATCCAGTATTCTTCCATCATCACAGGCAAAGAGGGCAGAGTCAACCCAATCAGGTATGGAATCTCCAGTTGCGAGAAGGACTCTATCCGCAGGATGGGGGTCGATTGGGCCGTTTACGGCGCTTGCAGCATCCAACCACAATTCCATACCGTCACCTCATGCACCGTGGATTATTTCATGCAATTGACGAACACAAGACTCGGGGTCTTTTGCACCAAATACTTGGCGACCCATGCAAACTCCTGCTGCACCTGCAGCCATCGCATAGCGGACAATTTCCAACGTTTCCGAAAAATCTCCACTCTTGGGTCCTCCTGATATCAAGACGGGGATAGGAACTGCTTCGCAGACTTTTCGAAAACTTTCAGCGTTACCAGTCCAAGGTACCTTGACCGCATGACAACCCAATTCAAACGCAACACGAGCCGCGTGGGCAACGCCACCAGTGATATCGTTTGGCAAAGCTACCAAATTTGGGCCACGAGGATAAACCATTCCAAGAACGGGCATGTTCTCTTCATGGGCTTCTGCGGTGAGGTAGCCCATATCAATCAACATCTGAGGCTCCTGTTCATCACCGAGGTTAATCTGTCCAGAAACCCCCAGCGCCCCTCTTGATTTGGCCTCTGAAGCCGTGCACACTTTGACCTTGGATTGTGAATGATCCCCACCGTGAGCGGTAGATGCAGAAACATGGCAGACAAAGCCATCCCAATGAGTTCGATTCGATTGATGAGTAAGAACACCCTTTTGACAAACAATGGCGTTAGCTCCACCAGCAATAATTGAATCAACAACAGAATCTAAGCGGTCAAGCCCATCTTCTGGATACCCAGAGAGGCCGTGGTCCATCGGAATCCAAACGCCACGGCCATTGGGCAACAAACGCTCGAGGCGTGTGGAGAGGACTCCGGACATGAATTCCCCTCGTACATCTTGCATTTGAGCGTTTGTCGACCCGTAGGGTCGACTAAAATTCCAAGTCTACGATGACTGGAGCGTGGTCACTGACCACCAAACCACCTTCGCGCATGACTGAAGCCTGCTTGAGTAACGGGGCCGCAGCAGCATTGGCCAAAACGTAGTCAATTCGCCAACCACGATCTTTCTCTCGTGCCTGTCCTCGATTAGACCACCAGGAGTACGGGCCTTTACCAGGCCCAACACTGATCCGAAGTAGGTCATTCCAACCCGAGGCCAACAATCGATCAAACCATTCTCGTTCATGGGGCAAAAATCCGCTCATGTTCTTGTTGCCTACTGGGTTCCAAATATCGTCTTCAGTATGTGCAATATTCAGGTCACCACACAGCAATACTGGTTCATCGAGTTTGGTAAACGGCCGAGCCCATTCAAGCAGGTCTTCCATCCATCGTTCCTTCCACATCTGGCGCTCAATTTTGCTTGAACCACTGGGAAGGTAGCAATTGAGACAATGTACGCCCTCATGGTATGTGTGTAACATTCGTCCTTCCAAATCATCCGGATCTAGATTTGTCCCGATACCTCTAGCCACTTCTGTAAAGGGTTTTTTGGACCAAGTCGCCACCCCTGAGTACCCTTTCTTTTCAGCAGGATGAAGCAAAGTATGCGGCATCGGCGCTATCCAATCTTTGGGAAGTTGTTCAGGCAGCGCACGGGTCTCTTGTAGTAACAGAATATCCGGATTGATACGCTCGACGAAATCATCCATCCCCTTTCGAATCGCTGCGCGGATTCCATTGAGATTCCAAGTCACCAAACGCATATCAAATCCTCACTGC
>Ga0163179_10002472_pt1 | contig 12882 bp, 27 predicted proteins | sample AtlANTMetagenome_FD_109643 | JGI IMG/M metagenome (GOLD analysis project Ga0163179, IMG submission 109643) | Marine eukaryotic phytoplankton communities from the Atlantic Ocean - Atlantic ANT 2 Metagenome | ecosystem: Environmental > Aquatic > Marine > Oceanic | place: North Atlantic Ocean...
AAATTAAAGCCAGGAAACAAATCAACCATGTACCATTGGTTAGGTGGTAAGTTAGGAAATGATAGTTCTCCTCTATCTTCAAATCCTTCATACTCCTCGTAGTTAACAGTGAATGAACTCACATTAACATGACCGTTATCGAAAGGTATATTCTTACGAGCAAAGTATTCGTCATTGAATCCACTTACTCTATTAAAGTAGTGCATGAAGTCATGATAGAATTCACTGTTCGTATCGTGCCATAGTTTATAATTTGTATCAATTACTGCTTTATGATAATGAAATACTTCCATTTCTTCTGTATCAATAGCATCTGATATACAATCAAATGCACCAGCAGTCCATTCGTCTACACTTTGCGATGTGTTACGATCAAGTGTAACCCATACCATACCTCCGTGTTTAATTTCACAAGGCAATGGTTTTTCAGTAGTAGCAAATTCCCAAGTATAAGTTCCGGAAGGTTTGCGAATATCTATGTCGTTAGTATTATGGTATGCTTGTACGTTAGTGCCATCTATATTAACTGCAATTACTCTTATGTCTGCTATACGTGTTGTTCGAAAGTCACCTTTGTTTCTCATTTCACTTATGTGACACATAGGCACCCAAACCTTTTTAAAGATCTGTTCTTGCTCTTGTTGGAATATTTCTGGACAGTTATATGCTGAACTGCTAATTGATTCTACGTTTGGTTTTGCTAACCAATTTTTATGATTACGTGGTGGCATGATCTCTCCTTATGCTATATTTAAATTATTATAGCACAAGAAAACGCCTTAGTCTAATAGTGTATGTCTATGACGTAATAGTTGGCTCTGGGGGTAGGACTCGAACCTACACGATAAATAATTTGCAGTAATTTATCACCCAATAAACAGTTGAGCGTGTCTACCATTTCCACCACCCCAGAAAAACTAATTAAGCCGCGCCTTTGAATGCCGACTGATTATGTGCTGGGTCTTGTTGTTGTGCAATAGCAGGATCAGAATGTATTTTCTCAATTGGTTGCTCGGCTTCAGCATGTTTATCTAATGCCGCAATCATTCTTGTCATACCAATTCCTCCACCTACTCTTGGAAAGAAATCAAATTCTAAAAACTTTTCAAGTTCTTCTTCTACACGTTCTTTTGAAAATAATTTATATAACAATTCGCTATAAGCACCATCTGTAATAGTGTGGAATGTATCACGCATTTGTTCTACATCTGTTGAACGCTCTGCTGATCCTATTGTTTCCATCCCGCCTAAAATAACATCTATTTTTTTGCTTGTTCCGCCACCTTCGTTTCTGCTCATATTCCAGAACGGAGATGTCATTTCAGGAAAGTCTGTAATCATTGTTGATACATATTCGTTAAACATTTTTGTTTCATGTTCAGCAGTAAGTTCTTCTGTATAACCAATGCCGTAATGTTCTTGCCATTCTCTGTAAGTCTTTTCCATTGCTACTGGCATACCTAAGTATTCACATAGTTCGTATTCCATCTTTTTAAGATCGTTTATATCGCCTGGCATTTCAAACTCAAACATTGGAAATATTATATCGTGTCTACCTGGGATTGCATTAGGCTCTTGTCTGTAGGAAGTGGAGACACAAAAAAACCCCTTACTATCGGGGCTACTTAATAATTCGTGTTCCAGCCACATTTGGCCTGTTTGCGGCAACGGCCACACTTGGCCTGCATAATTGTACGTTGCTACATTGAATGGATCCTCACATGCGGCAAGTATTGATAGTCTATTTTGTGTGTGTACTTCTTGGAAACCTTTTTCCAAAAAAAATGACCTTAAAAGGCCAACTGTTTTTGTAAACTTCTTGGGGTTGATTAGTTGCGTCATTTCTTTTCCTTTTTTGTTAGTCAAAAAAAATTTGCTCAAAAAAAAATTGAGCCTATTTCTTAAATCAAGTTATTTATCTCTCTGCAATGAAAGTTAGTTTTTTTTCGGACATAACTTCCATTGCAGTATTTAGTTAAACCGGATCGATCGGGCGTTCTTCTTGATCAGGATGCCAATGAGTGACATCACCAGTTAAAAATCCATAATCACAATAGAAGATACTCATACCAGGCCATACTTTGCCTTCTTCATCTTCATAAAGACCTCCGTAAACGCCTCTATGGCTACCCACCATATCAAAAAAGTACCAACACTTAGTACCTACTTCCGGTAGTCTTTCGTCAACTTGAATCCATTCCATAATAAACTCCTTTCAAATGAATTATTGTGTTTGATGTTTGTTATGGAATTATATTTTATTCGTGTTCGCCACCTGGATCGCCTGGCGGTAGTTCTACTTTGTGTGCATTGCCCTTTTTATCTCTATAGATAGTGTAAGTTCTACCACGCCCATGTGAATGATAACCTTTCTTCCATTCAAATGCACTTGGCATACGTTTAGCAGTTTCAAATGTACCTACTGTAACAACAATAGCACCAATTAAAAAAACGTGTGCTATAGCACTTACACCAAATACGGTCCAACTACCTATCATCATAGCAAAAGTAATACACCACATCCATGCAAGGACTTGCATAACAAGATGTCTAACTTGTAGGTCAGGAATATGTCTTAATGGATTTCTATCCATGTTCATAACACCGTTCCAACTATCATATATAAATTGCCTCATACTGTCACCTTTTCATTTTAAAATTTAATATAACACGATTATAAATTATTGTCAATCTTTTTTGGTAAATGTGGTGCTGATGGAGAGACTCGAACTCCCAACCTATTGATTACAAATCAATTGCACTACCAATTGTGCTACATCAGCATCTTTCTACTTAGTTAACTTAAAGTAGACCACTTCGTTTTGTGAACCATCGAGGACAGTTAAAGCGGGGACACCCGAAGGTTCTGTTTTACCAACATATTCCCAGCCATAGCCAGCCTCTACTTGTTTTTCTGCGGTCCCAAAAAATGTTTGATTGTCCCACATAAACATTCCAAACATAAGTGCTAGTGTTGCTCCCATTATATTCTCCCTCTAAAAAATGGCGGAAGATGTAGGATTCGAACCCACGGTACCGTTGCCGGTACAACGGATTAGTAATCCGCCGCTTTAAACCACTCAGCCAATCTTCCTTTGCGTTTTATTTATGAAACCTAATTCGATGGTGTTTACCATTCGAATGAAAAGTCATAATACTATGACTATAGACTTCTTTTTGTGATTCATTGAAACGAGTTTCAACCGAACAAACTCTTTTTGAGCCGCCTGTTGCATTTGAATTAGAATGTCCAAACATTCCTCCAAGAACTGCACCCAACGCACCACCGTTCTCAATGTTTCCTACATTGTTTCCGATAATGCCTCCAATGATTGCACCCTTCAACATGTCTCCAGATTTATCACCGCTTACTGACACATCACGACAAACTTCAACATTATAAGGCTTTTGTGAAATCACAGTCTTATAATGATCAGTAATATTTGCCGTAACTGTTTCTGCTACTGCTGGCGAACAACCAATGACACCGATGAACCCTACGATTAATAGTTGTTTTAACATATGCTACTCCTTGATAATATTGACGGTACCACCGCCTTCGACTTTCGTTACTCTATCGTATTTAAACGATCTCCAACCTTTTGCATTTAAATCCCAAACTGTAATAGTACCTTCTTTAACAACTTTATCAGTTTTAGGTCTACTTTCTTCTGGAATATGCTCGTTGTTCTTTGTACAAGTCATTATACGTTCATCGCCGTCTAGTTTATTAAACGTAACAACGAGAACGCCTGTCTTTAAAATATTTAGTAATTCATCTTGTTTTGGGATATTTTTTATGTTTGCGATTGCATCTTGAACATGATTCAACTTTATAACTCCTCTATTACTCCTAAAACTTCAGCAATGAACAAAACTGCTCCTGAAATCATCATTAAAAAACCTGCATCAGCAATAAAAATATCAGTATATTCATTTGCTGACCATAACACATAGCCTGCCCATGCTAACAATACACTTGCCACAAATCTAAAAATACTTTTTACAATGCTATATGCAAAATGTTTAAGACCTGGGTCTTTACTTGCTGGAATAATAATCTTTTCTGGAATTGGCATTCTAACCTCCTGCGTGATTGGCGACTAGTATTAAACCAAATGCAAATACCAGTCCAACCCATATTGTTGGTAGGTTATCTAATATAACCCATTTAAAACTTTTCTTATCCATTATCTTTTCTCGACAATAGTATCTGCTAGTCCATATGCAACTGCTTCTTCAGCATTCATAAAGAAGTCTCTATCCATATCACGTTCGAAGTCTTCGTATGTTTTACCTGCCGTGTTGTGTTTTACATATAGTTTTGTTAAGTTCTCTTTTAGATATTGAATCTCTTTGAAACGTATTTCAATATCACTTGCCATACCTTCTGCACCACCACTTGGTTGGTGAATCATTGTTCTAGCATTTGGTAAAAGCATTCTGTGTCCTGGCTCTCCTGCTTGTGCAAGAAACGATCCCATTGAACATGCTTGACCCATTACCATTGTGTGTACAGGTGACTTAATAAATTGCATTGTATCATAAATGCTCATACCAGAAGTTATAACACCACCTGGGGAATTAATATAAAAATTGATAGGCTTGTCAGGATTTTGTGATTCTAAAAACAACAACTGTGCCACTACTACGTTTGCACTAGCATCTTCAACTACACCATTTAACATAACAATTCTATCTTTTAATAATCGGCTGTAAATATCCCAAGAACGTTCTCCTCTAGATTCTTGTTCAACAACCATAGGTATCAAAGCCATTATTCTACCTCCAATAAAGGTTCAACACTACTTGTATCATGCCAATTAGTTTGGTCCTCGTTAAATCTTCGTGTTGTAATTTCTTTTACGAATTGTCCATCTCTCACTCTATATGTTATCAACTCCTGTTTGACAACACCTTTAACATCACTTTGAAATGCACTTACAAGTGGTCCTTCAAACTTTGTATTCATCATCGTCCTTCCTTAATGTTATGCGATTCTGGTCCTGGTGTAGTAAATTCATATCCAAATGCATTACCTACATATACCTTGCCGTTATATTTCATATGAATTTTATTTGTAGCCATAAAAACATTCATAGAATCTTTTGACCTAAAGTTATCGATTTCTGCCTCAACAACTCTATCATTATCTGTGCATGTTACCATACACTTATTTTCAAATACTTCTTTCATTTTTATACCTATATTTTAACATAAATTACTCCTGATGTCAAGCGATTATTGTCCAATATCTATATCCTCTATATTCAACGGAGTATAATTTATCTGCTCAACACTCACACATTTATAAGGTCCTGGCGGACATGCATTTGTATGTATGTGTCCATGTACGTTCAAGATACTATCTTTGAATCTATGGGACTCATTCAATGTTTGCTCGTGCAATGGAGCATGACTCAAAACCATTCCAGGTAATTCAGTCCATAACTTTATACTTTTGAAGTAAGGTGCTAAGAATTTAGGATTATCATGATTACCTAAAACCAAATGTTTTTTACCATTCAATTTAGTAAAGTTTTCCGCTAACCATTTTTCTTTGTCATAGCCAAACAAAACGTCACCTAAATGATAAACAGTATCTTCAGGATTAACAACACTGTTCCAATTATCCATGATGAGTTCGTTCATCTGTGCAACAGACTCAAAATTTCTTACAGGCTTACCTACGTAATCTTTGAACGTAAGAATAAGTTCATGGTTAAAGTGTGTATCACTTATTACAAAAGTTTTAGGCATATCATTTGACCTTCTCTAATTATGTTTATAGTATACGGTCAAACGTACATTTAGTCAACCGTATTTGGTTAATGAATTGTATTTTCTTGATAAGTTTGTGTTACATCTATACCAAAAATTCTTGTACACATCTCTACAATAGTCTGCGGTACATCTTCTTCTTCTTTACCTTCAGGTATAAACAAACCTTTTAGTTCACCGGTTGATGAAATTATCAATCCCCAGTCGTCGTCTTCTAATGCGTCTTCAAATTGTATTTGCTTAGTCATAAGATGTCTCCTCTGTGGCTTATATAATGTATTTATGGATTGTTAGACTTTATAAAGTCGTACGTAATTTAATGCAGTCTCATTAACTTCGAACAATCTGTTCTTTCCGTGTTCTTTAACTTTTGCTTTAAATTTTTTACGTTCGCCTACTGGAATTTCGTACTTGTTCCAAAACCTTATAAGATTGCCCATAACATCAGCAGTATAAGAATACCGCTCATAGTGACTACTGAAGTAACTATCAATGATTTTACAAACACCTTCAACTGGTTCACCTACACCTCCAATGTATAAACTATCACGATACTCTGTTCTAATCGTTTTCTTAAGAGCACCTTCTTTTGTTTCTCTTGTAATAAATTCAGGAATAAAAGCAACTAGGCCTAGTTGTTCAAATCTTACAACATCTTGTGATGCAACATCAACAATATCTCTTTGGAATTCTGTTAAGTTATCGCCTATAATACCAAATACATATCTACGAAAATGTTTCATAGCATTATCCACATCTTCATAATCTTCTTTGCTTGTATTAAAAGGTTTAAAGTCGTCTGGTCTAAATTCAGGACGGAACTGAAACTTTACCATATCCTTGTTACTGAAAATAGTTGAATTAGTTGGCTCACTAAATCGAGCAGTATCTTTAATATAACCTTTATTGATTTTGTAAGCGGAAAATGCAACTGCTATTGCATCTTGTGTTTTGTATTCTACTGTTGTTGTCATCATTGCCTCTTTTGCCTAATTTAAATATATTATAGCACATACAACTGAAATGTCAACCTATAATATATCGTCTGCTATGCCTAAGTCAACCAATTGCTTGGCTGTGTAATATTGGTCTGAAGGATTTTTTATAAATTTGTTACGTACTTCTTGCACCGACATACCTGTTGCTTCTTTTAAAATTTGTAAACATCTTGCTTCACAGTTTTGATTTTCTTTCATTTGTGCTCTTATGTCATGCATTTTAGCATCTAAATTATCACTGTGTTGATGATTCATTATACCTGTGTTCTTACCGATAAATCTATAACCTTGTGAACCACTTGCCATAATTAAAAATCCTGCACTCATGATTTGTCCTATTCCGACTGTGCTTATATGATGATAACTTGTTTTCATTATATCTATCAATGCAAACATTTCATACAAGTCACCGCCTGGTGTGTTTATGTAAAGTTCTAATACTCTTTTAGGTTTTTTGACTAGGTTGGCACTTAAAATCCATTTGATAGTTTCACTTACATTTTCATTAGTAAGTTCTCCGTGAAGATAGTGAATATCATTATCTAATAATGATCTATCAACTGCATCAACACTAGTCCAACTTTCGTATTTAGGCATAATTTATTATATACGTATTTATTATAATTGAGTCCATTTGTGCTTGGCTAACTTGTTTTCTTCACAATACCGTACAAATAAGCCTACTTCACGTCCATGGGCTTCAATTTCCCATGGTAGATCCCAATAGTTAATATTCTTAGGATTATATGTTTTACCCATCCAAACTTCTTTGTTAGGATTAAGTTCACGTCTTGCATATTGCTTGACATGTACCATTTCGTGTGCTACTGTTTCAAGTAAAGCACGTAATGACTGTGTCTTATCAATTTCCAGTTCGAATGTTCTATTGTCATCTGCTTCTAAACAATAGCCCATTGCACCTGTGGGTTTACATAAATTTACTGTGATATCCAAGTTCATTTTAGGCATTAGTTTTTTGGCACAAAATGCAACCATTTTTTCAACATGATTTTTTTGGGATTTTGAGCCGCCAATTACTTCAATAAACATGAGATCTCTCCTAAGCATATCTTTTAGTATACACTAAAATAATGAATATGTCAAGGAGTTTTGGTGAAATTAAATACGGTAAGTTACACGGCCTTTTGTAAGATCATAAGGTGTCATTTCAACTTTTACCCTATCACCTCCTACAATACGTATCTTATTTTTACGCATTTTTCCACCTGTATAACAAGTGATTATGTGTCCGTTATCAAGTTCTACTTTAAACATTTGATTTGGTAAAACTTCTAACACTTTACCTTCTGTGTCGATTATGTCTGCTTTGCTCATTCGGGTTGTGTAATGACCACCACATTTTGATCGTCTTCTTTAGCCTCATCAGGTTTGGTAATAATTATAGTACCTTTATCACCTATATCAAACTTTAAACGATCTCCTACTTTCCAACCTTGTGCGGCTAAAATTTTTGGTGGAATAACCATATTAACATTTTTATTATCACCAGGCGCATCTTGGAAAACTTCGTCTGCATTGTACTCGTATGTTTTTAGTGCCATATTGTATTTACCTCCATTGAGGTCCTCTAACCCATCCAACGAGACTATGTCTAGTGCCTTTAGTTACAGGCAATACTCTGTGCCACGTATAACTAGGAAATAAAACAGCGTCCCCTTTTTTTAATTTAATCTCATGAATCCTTGGATCAGCAACAGGTGAGCCTGCTTCAATTTCAAATTCACCTCCGTCAAACTCGTCGTTTAACAAAATTGTAAAACTTATCTTTCTAATAGTCTCTTCTATTCCACCTAAAAAATGATCTACATGCCAATCATATCGTTGTTCTTTATCTCCATCATATTGTGTAAATTGTAAAGGTTCTATCACCTGATGTTCAAATTCCCATTTGGCTTGGGTGTTTGCGGCATGTACCATCTCATATATAAATTCAAATAGTTTTTCTGATTTTTCACTAGAATCAATCCAACTTACATCACTATGTCTTTTGTTTGCAGGATCTTTTTCGCTTGACTTTGCTTTGTCTACTTTAGGTGCTAAGTCGTATACCATATCAATCCATTTTTGTTCAAATGGTTGTTCGTTAAAATGTATAAATGCTTGTGAACGTATCATTCCTTTTTTTCCTTCTTTACTAATTTTGGATGCGGTTCTTTATCATTATAGATATCACCCGCAAGTGCCTGTATCTGTTCAACCAGTATAGTAACTTTATGTTTATCATATGGCTGACCTTTTGGCTTACCGTATTTTTCTCTGTGTGCTTGTACAGTTAAACCGTGCAATGCACTAACTTTGTCCATAAGTTGTTGTATCGTGTGTTGCATATTAAAACTCCATATCCGCCGCGACTATAAAGCGATTATTTTTTGATTGTAATATACCAGGACGATGCCATACCTTGCCAGGATATATCATCCAATGTCCTGTCTTCCATGTGGTGATTATTTTACCTTCACCTTCTACACCATTTGGTGCTAATTCAGTCCCTGCTGTTTCAAAACTATTTACATCATCTGGCAAATGTAGATAATATACACCACTTACTGTTGTAGTTTGTTTGTTATGATTATGATGGTGCCATAGTTTATCTCTATCCTCACCTGGCAAACATGTTTGGAATGCCCATGACTGTATCTGCTTGATACTTACTTCTTTGTTTAGAAAAGAAAAGCAAGACCAGATAAAACTCATTTTAAGATTTACCCAGTCTTGCGAAGGTGTACCAAATACATTCCAATTAGTTTGGTACTTAGGACTGTTATGCCAAAACTTACCTGCTTTTATTCCTAACTCAATGTCATTAATCATACGCTCACGAGATTTTTGCTCTATCAACGCATTCCAATCATAATATTCGTGAACGCCAAATGACATTAATGTAGACTCTCAATATCATTCTTCATATTCTCATATGCTTGTAAGTATGTCATCATATTTTCTGGTGTAGTTTCAATGTATGGATCATCATCTTGACCATCATTGTTTATGCCTGGCTCTTGCCACCATTTTTCTATTACACCATCTTTGATTACACACATATATCTCCATGAACGATTTCCGAAACCTCTATGGTTTTTACCTATAAGCATACCCATATACCTAGTAAAGTTTCCTGATCCATCTGGAATAACTTTTACGTTTTTAATACCTAGTACTTCTGCCCAAGCATTCATTACAAATGTATCATTAACTGAACAACAATATATTTCATCTATATCTAAGTTTTTAATTGTTTCATAGTTTTCTTCAAAACTAGGAAGTTGTGTTGATGTACAAGTTGGAGTAAATGCACCTGGTAAACTAAAAAGCACTACTCTCTTACCTTTGAAATAATCATCGGTAGTTTTTTCAGTCCACACTCCTTCGTCAAAACTGCAACCTTGTTCTAATACAACATCACCTTCTCTTACTTTGAAAGTTGTTTTTGGGATTGTGAATCCTTCAATCATATAATCTCCTGTTTGTTATTATTATATAAGATATTTGTAAAAATGTCAACTATTTTTTCTTTGATTTTGGTTTTGTTACTGCTATTGTAGCACCTTTACGTGCTTTCTTTTCTGCTTTTTCTCTTACAGATGCTTTCTGAGCATTTTCATCATAGGTGCGGTCTTGCCTACCACCTGGCAAATCAGCGGCAAATAATGTTTCAGTAGTTGTTTTGTTATAGCCCCAGCGATCTTGGGCGGCACCTTCTTGTACCTTTGGTCTTTGAGGAACTCCTATTAAACGTTTCAATTTCTTTTTCTCTCCACATTCTGGACATCTATCTGGACTCTCTTCATATCGAAGAACTTCGTCCCAAAGATGATTGCACTTTTGGCAATGATATGGGTAAATTGGCATAGTTGCTCCTATAAATATACATGTATTTAACGGATAAATATATAAGAAGGGTTTAGAATGGATTTTTTAGGGTTAGTTAGCGAAGTTGGTTTTCCGATTGCGGGGGCAATAGCATCGGGTATCTTTGTTTTCACTACACTAAAATTTATTCTGAGCGGAGTTACTGGATCCGTAAAAAGTCTCAAGGGCATTATAATGGGACTTGACAATCGTGTTCAAACAATGAATAACGATCTAGTTAAAATAGATACACTTATGAGTTATGCTTTAAGTGTGAAGCCCAACGTGGATCGAATTGCCGCAAACGAAGGCAAAGAAGATGCACGTAGAGATTAAGGAGAAGTAACATGATGTGGGTAGACTATACTATCGATCAGGTAGGACAGAATTTTAAAGTTAAAGGTGACTGGGAAGGTGAAGTAATGGGTGTGTGCAAAGATGGCACACGCAAAGAAAATTTTCTTTACAAACCAGGTGACGTTTTTATCGTAAACGAACATGGGTGGTTAATGAAAACAGATGAATTAACTACTATGCTGAAAAAGTACGAACAGCAGAAGGAACAAAATGCGAATGGATCTGGCGCAAGCGATTAGCGATTACGGATTTCCAATTATAGCGGCAATGGGCTTAGGTTACTTTGTCTATTATGTATGGCAATGGGTAACAAAAGAAATTGATCCTGTACTTGGAGATGCTAGTAAAACACTAATAGGCTTGATTGACCGTGTAAGAATGTTAGATAACGACATGATCCGTCTGACACAAAAACTTAACATGGTTTTAGAATTTAAAGATCAATATGAAAAGATGACAGGTAAGAAACTTGATATTGATCTTGATGCAGTAGAAGAAGAAATGGATGCAGTCAAGAAAAAACGAAAACGATTATCAAAAGATCTGTGAAACGTGCGGCCATAAGTGCCATAGAGATAACGACTGTCCGGAGTGTGTTAACGATGTATGCTTCAGATGTAAATGCAAAGACTGTGAAACTGATTAGTCTACTGGTCTGTAAAAATCTTTATTACGTTTTCCTAACAACTTTTCTTTTATTAATTCCATTTCAGTTTTAGGCTTAGGCTGTTCAGTAACTTTTTGTTTAGGCAAATTAACAGTAGGTTCTTTTCTATTTCCTACACGATTTTCAAATGCTAATTGTGCATCTGCAATTCTACGTTTTAAACTATCGACTCTATTTTCTAAGTTCAAACAATACTCTTCCATTTCCCAATCTATCTGTTTTCGAAACCAACCAAACATTATTTTGTAGTGGCGATAAACACGCCATTCCAATCTTTAGGTAAGTCTTGGGTTTTCATGTATTCACAACGTTCTATCCACATCTTATAATATCCTTCCATTTTGCCGTCAAAATGTTTCTCTATTTTTTGTGCAATCCATATTGCTTCGTCAAACTTTTGTTCTTTATACGCTCTGTGCATATCTTCGTGGTAACGTTTTGTTGTTCGCCAAGCAGGCTTAATATCATCTAGCACTGTCCATATTCCAATACCAACTGACTTGCCTTTTACTGCTAGGTCATCTATCTTTAAATAAAAGAAATCATCTTTAGTTGCTTCATAAGTATTTTCTCCAACCAACAACACACAACCGTATTCTTTACATTTACTTTCTATTCTTGCGGCTGTGCTGACTGCGTCTCCGAGGACGTCATAGGAGTGTCTTTTTGTTGATCCCATTTCTCCCAAATAACCAAGACCAGTATTAATGCCAGCCCCCATCCCAACAGGAGGTCGGCCATCAGCCGTAATTTTTTCATTGAACTTCTCCACTGCTTTTAACATTGATAAACCTGTGCGAACTGCTGTCTTAGGATGTTTAGCATCATCTATCGGTGCATTGTGTATATGCATACTTGCATCACCTATATACTTTATTACCATACCGTCAGCATCGAGTATAGGCTGTGTAATTGCGTCCATATACCCGTTCATAATTTTTGTTAATCCTTTAACGTCATCACCAAATGATTCACCTAAAGGTGTAAATCCACGTAAGTCACTAAAACAAATGCTTACTTCTTTTTTCATACCTTCTTTTATAAGTGCAGGATTCTCCTGTAGCATACGTACTACTGTCGGTGATGCATATCCTGCAAATTGTTTCTTTATTTCTTGCTTCTGAAAATACTCACTTACAAACCTATTGAATACTGCATGTAATCCTACTAAAAGAACCGTAAGGACCGGAATTGTTACATCCAGCAAAT
>Ga0163179_10002474_pt1 | contig 12876 bp, 8 predicted proteins | sample AtlANTMetagenome_FD_109643 | JGI IMG/M metagenome (GOLD analysis project Ga0163179, IMG submission 109643) | Marine eukaryotic phytoplankton communities from the Atlantic Ocean - Atlantic ANT 2 Metagenome | ecosystem: Environmental > Aquatic > Marine > Oceanic | place: North Atlantic Ocean...
ACTGATGAAGAAAAGGTAGAACTTAGGTTACCTTCTGAATTTAAATCACTATTGGATATACCAAAAGGTATAAATCCATTATATAGGAAGGTTGAGCAGTATGTTAAGAACCGAGGTATCACTAAAGAAGATATTATTAGATATAATATTGGTTATTGTGACGGCGGTATCTATAATAATCGTATTATTATTCCTTCCTATGATGTGGATAACAGACTCAATTACTTCATCGCACGCTCTGTATACGAAGAGGAAAAGTTTAAATATAAAAATCCGCCAGTTTCGAAAAATGTTACAATCTTTGAAAATCAAATAAATTGGAAAGAACCAATTACACTTACTGAGGGTGTATTTGATGCGATGGCGGTAAAAAGAAATGCAATACCATTATTAGGAAAATTTATTCCCAAAACTTTAATGGATTCCATTTATAAAAATGGAGTAAAAAGGATATCTGTAATATTAGATAAAGATGCCCAAGAACAAGCTTTGTATTATGTAAACTATTTTATGAACAATGGAATTACAGTTACAAATGTTTTACCTACTGAAAAAGATGCGAGTGACATGGGATTTTCAAAAATAAATAAAAAATTAAAAACTTCTGAATCTACAGGATTTAGTGATATTATATCACAAAAACTATCAACTTTATGATAATAAACAAAGTTTATCATTTGGCGGACTTACATATTCGTAACCTCCAAAGACACAAAGAATACAAATTAGTATTCAACAAATTTCTTAAACAAGTAAAACAAGATAATATAGAAGATTCGCTCATCTATATTGCTGGTGATATAGCTCACGCTAAAACCGAGATGTCACCAGAACTCGTACACGAAATAAGCTGGTTTCTCACAGAGTGTGCGAAGTTAAGAGAAACTGTAATAATCACAGGTAACCACGATTGTAATTTAAATAATTCCCACAGACTTGATGTACTCACACCTATTATCGAAAATCTTGGAAATGATAGAATTCATTATCTTCGTGATACTGGTGTCTACCCTATTCATAACCTTACTTTTGTTGTCTATTCTATATTGGATGACAAAGAAAATTGGCCTAAGGGAGATACCGTTGATGGAGAAAATACAATCTGTCTTTTTCATGGACCAGTAAACAAAGCTCAAACAGATATCGGCTATACCGTTTCTTCTAACTCATTCCAAGTGGATATGTTCGATGGATTCGATATGGCCATGTTGGGTGATATACACAAGAGACAAACTTTCGGTGAAGGATATGAACACATAGCATATGCTGGTTCTATGATTCAACAAAATCATGGAGAGTTACTAGAGAATCATGGTTATCTACTTTGGGATGTTTCAACAAGAACCTTTACTGAACACCATCTTCATAATGATTATGGATTCTTAACCGTTGATGTAGTTAATGGTAAGATACCCCAATGGGTATATGATGAGGTTGGTACAAAACTACCTAAGTATCCAAGACTAAGATTAAGGTTTACTAAGACTGAGCCAAGTGATATGAAAAGAAGAATAACTGAACTAAAGAAGTTATTCAAAGTTGCTGAAGTTACTGTGACAAGAACCGATACAATCGGACAATTAAAAACAAATCAAAAGGTAAACAAGAACATTGTCGGTAATGTTAAAGATGAAACCTTCCAAAACCAACTCATACGAGACTACTTAGAGAGACAATATCTATTAGAAGATTCAGAGATAGATAAGATATGTGATATCAATACTGAATTAAACTCTACAATAGATGACTCAGAATCAGCTGGTAACATTCTATGGACTCCAAAAGAGTTTAAGTTCTCTAATATGTTTTCATATGGTGAGGATAACTTAATCCGATTCGATAAGGCACAAGGTATCATGGGTATCTTTGCTCCCAACGCAAGTGGTAAATCATCAATGTGGGATGCTCTATCATTCTGTATCTATGATAGAACAAGTAGAACAACACTCTCAAGAAATGTTTTAAACAATCGTAAATCAACTTTCTATTGTAAGTTTAACTTTGAGATAGATGGAGTAGATTACTTCATTGAGAGGAAAGCTAAATATGTTAGAAGGGGTACATCTGTTAAAGTAGATGTAAACTTTTGGAAAGAAGATACTGGAGTTATAGAATCACTCAATGGTGAACAACGAAAAGATACAAACAAGAATATTGAAAAGTATCTTGGTAAGTTTGAGGACTTTGTTTTGACTGCTCTTTCTCTACAAGGTAACAATGCTCTTTTTATCGATAAGTCACAATCCGAAAGAAAAGAAATACTATCACAATTTATTGGGGTAGATATCTTTGATAAACTATACCAAAAGGCAAGTGATGAGAATAGAGACACTGCAACACTTATCAGAAAATTTAAGAGTGATGATTTCACGACAAAATTGGCGGAAATCGACATCGATTTAAAAAAGGACAAAAATGAGTATAAACTTTTAGAGGTAGAACAATCAAGTATTCTTAAAAAGGAGGATGACCTTCAAAATCAAATTGTAAGGTTAAATGAAAAGATTGTAAAGTTAAATGCTGATAGTGGTGTATCGATTGAAGAGTTAGAAAAAAGATTGAAAATCCTACAAAAGAAAAAGGATGATATAGTAAATCAGAAAGACTCTATACAAGATAGGATAAGTCATCGAGAAAAATTACAAATAGAATTAGAAGAAATACTCGATAAGTTTGATGAAGAAGATTTAGAAGAAGGAATTACTAAACTTAAAAAGTTAAAAAAGAATTTATCAGTCATTGATAATGAAATTCAAAAAGTCAATATTAAAAAAGATTCTTTATATGAAAGAAAAGAACATTTAGATTCACACAAATATAATGAAGATTGTGACATTTGTATGGAAAACTCTAAATCTATTTTAGAAACAAAAGAAAAAGTAGAAACTGAATTAAAAGAAGTAGAAGATACATTACAAGGATTTGAAAAAGATAAATTAAATCTTAATATTGATATTGATTCCTTAAAAGAATATGAAAAAGAATGGAGTAATTTTGTAGAAGCAAGAGATAAGGAAAATAAAATTGATAGAGAAATAAGTGGACTTATTAACAAGTTATCAACAATTGAAACTGAAGAATTACGAAATGAACAACAAATTGCTCAACAAGACCAACTTATAAAAGAATATTATAAGAATGAAAAACAAATAAAAAAGAATAAGGAGATTAGAAATGATATTGTAGATGTCAGGTCAGATTTGGATGAGTTAAAGAAAATAATAAAAACAAACAATTCAGATATTTTAAAACTAAATGGTAGAATATCTGCTCTTCAAAATCAAAAAGAATCTATTGAAGATAGAATACATGAAGTAAAAGGATTAGAAGAACAATCTAAATTATTTGAGTTTTATCTAAATTCATTATCTAAAGATGGTGTATCATATGAATTGACTGAAAAAGCTTTACCGATGATTGAAGGTGAGGTAAACAACATACTGGCTCAAATTGTAGACTTTGGTATGCAGTTAGAGATTGATGGAAAGAACATCAATGCATATCTTGTGTATGGAGACCAAAGATGGAGCTTGGAAATGTGTAGTGGTATGGAAAGGTTTATTAGTGGTTTAGCAATTAGAGTTGCTCTAATAAATGTATGTAATCTACCACGACCTAATTTCCTTGTGATAGATGAAGGATTTGGAACATTAGATAGTGAGAACCTACAATCCTTATTTATGTTGTTTACATATCTTAAAACACAATTTGATTTTGTAATAGTTATATCACATATTGATTCAATGAGAGATGTAGTTGACAATCTAATAGAAATTAAAAAAGTAGAAGGGTTCAGTCATGTTAAATTTTAAAAACATTTATTATGAAGGTGAACTCGATGGTGGGGGTAGAGAATGGATAAAGTATGTAGGACAATATGATTTTCCAAAATTTAATTCTATTATGGAAATGTGTAGTGGACCTGGATTTATGGGATACTTTTTAGCTCGTAAATATAATGTAAAGGATATTCATTTAGCTGATATATATCCTTCTTGTTTTGAATCAATAGAAAAAACAAATTTAGAAAACAATTTAGCTGCAAAATTTTATTTAAGTGATGCCTTTGATAATTACGATGGACCAATGGTAGATTTTATTTGTTCAAATCCACCTCATTTAGTGGCCAAACCAAATGAACTAAAACAATACATAGACTATGACCCAAGAATATGGGTAGATAAAGATTGGCATTTTCATAAAAAGTTTTTTAAAGATTTACATAAATATCTTAAAGTAGGTGGACATTTACTATTAATGGAAAACAAATCTGCATTTGGGAATGAAATGATTTATTCTATGTGTAATAGATTAGAACATATTAAAGAATGGTCAATGGGTGAAAATGGAGTTTACTCAGTATTATTCAAATATCACGATAAAGAATTTATAAATGTAGAAAAGGATACTTATTTGATATGAACAAGTTGTATACATATGGTTGTTCCTTTACACAAGGAATGTGGGAATTTGATTCAACTGAGGAAGGTGAAGTAGAATATAGAGGAGTTGGTTGTTCAAAAGTAGTACAATACAATTCAAAAGATAATTGGGGTAAAAAACTATCAAAAGAACTAAATTTTGAATATGTCAATAGAGGATATGAAGGGAGTGGAGTATTATACGCTTTACATTGTATGAGCAAAGATTTAGGTGACTACCAAGAAGGTGATGTTGTTATAATACAAATGAGTTATCCTGAAAGAAAGTATTCACATCTAAATGAATTTAAAAAGCAACACTCTCATCTTAGACATACTGAATTGATTGATAGAACACCAGAATGGATAGGAGCTGAAAGGACATGGAAATTAGAAAGTACACTTATCAGAAGTTTATTTAAAGCATTTCAAAAAATTGGAGTCCGTTTTTACTATTGGACTACAGTAGACCTTCCAACCCAATATAATTTAGAAGAATTTTCAACAAGTAAACTTATATTTGATGATTTTGAAAATTACACTTCATGGATTCAAGATAAAAAAGAACTATATTATGATTACGACATGAGTGGAAAAGGTGCAGAAGATATTCACCAAAACGAAGCTGGACATTTAGTACAAAGTTTAATATTTAAAAGACAAATTAAATGAGAATAGTAGTTACTGGTGGTTGTGGATTTATAGGCTCTTCATTTGTACATTTATGTAAAAATTTAGGTCACGAAGTTTTAGTCATTGACAAAATGACTTATGCATCAAATGAAGATTGGTTACCAATGGATACTGAATTAATAGTAAGTGATATATGTGATGTGACCGAGAATGATTTAGGTGAGTATGACTATTTAGTAAACTTCGCAGCAGAATCTCATGTTGATAACTCAATTAAAGATGGAAAACCTTTTGTAAAGACAAATGTAGAAGGTACATATAATCTTTTAGAATTGGCAAGAAAAAATAAAAAACTAAAAAAGTTTGTACAAATATCAACTGATGAGGTATATGGTGATTTAGATATGTTAAATATAGATGCATCATTCGAACAAAACTTTTTATACCCATCATCATATTACTCAGCAACAAAAGCATCAGCTGATATGTTAGTTTATAGTTGTGGTCATACATTTGGTTTACCTTATGTTATAACCCGTACTTGTAATAACTTTGGTATCAGACAACATCATGAAAAGTTTATACCAACAATTAAAAAATCTATAGAAGAAGATAAACCAATACCTGTTTATGGTGATGGTAAACAAATTAGAGAATGGATTTGGGTTGAAGATAATGTAAAACAAATATTAAAATTAATGTTAGAATCAGATATAGGTACATTTAATATTGGTAGTGGTGAGTGTTTACAAAATATAGATATTATAAATCATATAGGAGATTTAATTGGAAAAAAACCAAAGTATGAATTTGTAGAAGATAGATTAGGACATGATAGAAGATATACTTTAGATACTGATTTTGTCAAACCTAAAATAACAAAAACTTTATTTGAATATTTAGAAGAACAATTATGATAGGAATTATAGGACAAGGTTTTGTTGGTAATGCAATTTACCAAAAATTTAAAAGTTATTTTGATGTCTACACTTATGATTTAGATAAGAATAAAAGAACATCATCTGAAACGGAAACGATGTCACAAGATATTGTATTCGTTTGTTTACCGACACCGATGAGTAGTGATGGTAGTTGTAGTACTGAGTTAGTTGAATGGACTATAGATAAAATATGTAAAATAAAAAAATGTAAAACAATCGTTGTAAAATCAACAATATCACCAGGTACTACTGCAAGATGGAATTCAAATTACGATATTGATATTATTTTTAATCCTGAATTTTTGACCGAAGCCAATGCAGTAGAAGATTTTAATAATCAAAATAGAATTATTTTAGGAGGACCTCGACCTTCAACTACAAAATTAAGAAGAATATATTCTAAAGTATTTCCAAAGGCTCATATAATAAAAACTGATTCAACTCATGCAGAAATGGTAAAATATTTAACTAATTCATTTTTAGCAACTAAAGTTTCTTTTGCTAATGAGATATATCAGGTGTGTGAAAAATTAAATATAGATTACGATAAGGTAGTGGAATATGCTACATTAGATGATAGATTAGGTAAATCTCATTGGAATGTACCAGGACCAGATGGTGATTTTGGTTTCGGTGGACATTGTTTACCAAAAGACTTATCAGCTCTCATTTACTTAGCTATGAATTTAGATACCGAAACAAATGTTCTAAACTCAGTTCAAGAAACAAATGATGTAGTCAGAAAAAATAGAGATTGGGAAAAAATGAAAGGTAGAGCAGTTGTTTAACAATTCTACTTTTACATATTTATAGGTATGGCGATAATAAAAAAATATTCACCTTTTCAAGACCTTGATAAATTTGGTGTCTTTATAGATGATACTGAAATAGATTCAATATACTTTAATGTAACTGAATTAGAAAACACATTAACTGGTGGTAAAAACGCATTTTTATTTGAAGGTAGTGAATGTTTTGCAAAAGGTTCAAAAATAAGATTCGAAGCTTTAGATGTAGAAGGAAATACATTATTTATTGAACCAGGTGTTAAATTTGGTAGAACATTTAGAGAAGGAACTTCTATTGTCATGGCTATTCATGTATACGATGACACACCAATAGGATTGGGTTCTTTAACAATATTAGCAGAGTTAGAATCTTACTTTGATAATGGTGGCAATAAAGTAGAAGTACCTAATGAGTTTAAAGGTAGACCAAATATTAGGTGGACTCAAACTTTTAAAGTAAATCCAAGAATTCCAAATAAAACACCAGTAAGATTTTTTAAAAGACCAACATTTACCGTAACTGAAATTGAAAAACCTTTAATTATAAAGGATAACATGACACTTAGTAAATCAGGTAGTATCATTGGTATACCTCAAATACCTGATTCTGGTTCTGATTTCTCTACATGGACTTCTCCATCAGAATATAGGATAAAACTACAAGAAGGTAATAAATTTACACAATCAATGGATGAAAATACAACATTGGTTGTAAGTGATTTAGGATACTCATCTTCAGTATTGGAAGTACTAAATGAGGATGAGATAATAGTTAGAAAACCATATCTTAAAGACAATATAGTCAATGAATTTGAACCCGTATCTTATTCAATGGATTTTGAGTCAGTAGAAGATGCATCTATTGATAGTGGTTCAAATATTACTGCATCATATGCCGAGATTAGATTAGAAAAGTTATCAACATTTACTGGTGATGTTGCAAGAATTAAAATATTTAGAAAATCAAGAAATGACTTAGGTGATTTTCAAGTTGTACAAGAAAATAAACTTGATGCAACAGAACTACTAAGAGACTTTACAGTACCAAAAAGAACTGTAATCAATTATGGTAAACTTAGAAAAGAGAACATAGTTTCTTCCGATGGTAGTGTTTATTATACGACATCATCAGGTGTATTAATTCACAATAAACATTTAATTAATTCATTAGAAATTAAAGGAAATCAGTCAATAGAGTCAAATGGAACGATTGGTGAATTTGAAATTATAAGTGGTTCTGAATACTCATTTAATTATACATCAAGATATTCTGGTTCAGGTGAAACATCTGAAATTGATTCTCTAAGTTTTTTATTAGTGACTTCTTCAAATAATACAACTAATGCATTAGTTACTACTCAATCTATTGATATTCTAAGTGGGTCAACAGAATTAAATCCATATGGTATTAGTAATCATAGAAAGGTAGTAAAAAACTTTTTTGCTGAAACAACTGGTAAATGTCAAATTAGGGTTGAATCAAATACTACCATAGATACAGGTAGTTTTTTCTTTAGTAAACTATCTCTTAAAAACGCAGAAGAATCTTCTTACTCACCTGATGAATATACTGCTATAGTTGATATACCAAGAAAGAACCCAACAGAACAATTTGATTTTAGAGTAGAGTTTTATGATATAAATAACAACTTTATTCCAATCAAAGTAGAACAAAGTATACCATTTAGAAAAGGTAATACATCAAGAATATTATCAACTGCAGTAAATGTTTCATCTTCTGGTGTATCTGATGCAGGTGATGTTTTAAATGTAGCTGGTGGAGTAGTACAAATAGCTAGCACAGTTATTCAATCATCTACAATTGCTGGTATAGGTAACCCCGTAGATTTTAACACACAAATTCAACAAACAACAAGTTCACTACAAACTGCTACTGCCTCTCTTGAAGGTGCAACTGATGCACTAAATGTATTTACACAATCATTTAATACAGCTATTACACTTAATAGTGATGATGTTACAATTAAGGGTGATTTGACAGTTGAAGGTGATACGACACAACTTAATGTTTCAACATTAAATGTGGAAGATAAAAATATTTTAATAGCTAGTGGAGCATCTGACTCAAGTCAAGCAGATGGAGCAGGAATAACTATTGATGGTGCTAATGAATCAATTACATGGAATCATGCAAATTCAAGATTTAATATTTCTGATGATTTAAATGTTGATGGTAATATAACACTTACTGGTGATTTACCAATATTAACAGAATTAAATAAAGCTACCGCTTCATTACAAAATGAAACCGCTTCATTACAATTAGCTACTGCTTCAATACAACAAGCTACCGCTTCAATACAAGATTTTACTGCGAGTAATGGAAACACATCATTAAACACATTTACTGGTTCAACTAACTTAACGATAGCAGGTAACTCAGTATCAGTTAATGGTGGCTCAGTAACCTTTGCAAATATAGCTAAAGGTACTGGTACAATATCGGGTTCTGGAGGAATACGGTCCGCGATGTTAGGTGAATCACTTAATATGGGTGATAGTACAATCGCAACTGCAGTTGATGCTGCAGATTTAGTAGTACAAGGTGGTATTGGTGTTGGTGCTAATATGATGATACAAGGTAAAGTTGAAATAAATACAGATGGTGGTTCAGGTCATGGATTTTTTGTAAGTCAATCGGGTACAGGTTATTTAGGTGTAGATGGAAGTGGTACTCTAATTGGTAATAACGGCTCATCGAATTTATTCTTAGGAAATATTATAGCTCCAAACTCAGCTGATAAAGGAGCAAGATTCCATTCTGATAACAATGATTTCTTTTTTGATTTTCAAGGCGATGCTACCCAACATTTCTTTTTAAGAGATTATGATGGGAGTGGTGGAATACACGATAGATTTACATTTGACTTCATAAATGGTATTGTATCATCATCAGGTGGTTTCTATTCACAAGGAATTATTAACTCAGCTGGTAATGTGATGATTGGTGGTAATTTAAGTGTGACTGGTTCGATAGGAAATACTTCAGAAGGCCCACTCGGTAATTATCCAGGCAGAGTAAAAGTATCAAGTTCTTTACAAGGACATACACAATATTCAACTGGTGTTGTACATGGTTCTAAAGTTGTTTTTGAAATTGATTTAAAATCAGGAAATTATTTTCATATTAAGTTGGATGATGGTTTTGATAATGTTTTACAAATTACCTCATCAAATGAAGGACAGGTGACTTACTTATTAGTAGAACAAAATGATTCTGCAGCGATGTCATTCGATGCATTTGATTCAAACATTCATACAGCCAGTGGAGAATTTTTACAACCAACACAAACTCCTAAAGCAAAAGATATTTATAAAATTATAACATTCAATAGTGGTTCACTTCCATTTATCGCATATCTTACAAAAGAAATGGAAAACATAGGTCGATAATAATAATTAATTAATGAAATTATTAGTAACAACAGGTTTCGGTAATATCATACAAGGTGGAGCAGATGTATGGACAAATCACTTTATTGATTTAGTTCTACCACAACTTACAGATGATTATTTTATATTTGTAGATGGTAGAAAACCTGTTGGTTTTGAAACATCTTTAACAAATTACCATTTTCATTATGATGATAATAATAAATCAGAACAATTATTAAAAGATTGTACAGAAATTCACTTTTTACATGCGAATTATCACAAAAGAGAACACCTTTGGAAACATAAAGATAAGTGGGGTAATATATTTGTACATGCATATTTACCTGATATGTTAAAGTATGGTGATTCTACAAAACAATTCCAAACTAACATAGATACCGAAGCAGTGGATGATTTAATGAAGTATTGTAAACAAAGAATTTGGATAGGATTAACAGATTCACAACTATTTACTGATTATCCTAACAATACTACAACAATTCCAAACTTTTATGAATTTAAAATAGATTTATTGTTAGAAAAACTTACAGATTCAAAAATTGGATTTACTTCTCGTATTGAATCTCGTAAAAATGTACACTATTTAGATAAACATAGAGGATTTGTATTAAGTGGTAAATATGATTGGAAAAATATAGTAGAAACTAATCAATATGATTTTAATGATATAAAATTTTATCAATGGGATTCAAACATCTTAGATTCATTTATGAAAAAAGATTGGAGTATATCTCATTCTTGTCATACCAACGAACCATTTGGATACTCAATCTTCCAAGCAGTTGATTACGGAAAACTTCCAATACTACATTCCGATTGGGGAGATATAGATTACAAATATAGAGCATCATCAAAAGAAGAGTTTGATTCTATGGTAGAAATTATATGTAGAGATTCTTATGAGGAGCAATTAGATAATTGGATAAGATTATCTGAATGGATGATGAAATATGATAATAAATGGGAGTGGAGAGATAAAATAAAAAATCTGTTCTAATTTTTATCGTTTTCTATATTTTTATATATTTATATACACACACCATAATCTAAACCAATGTCTTTACTTAATTTAGGTTTAATAGAAAAATACATATCAAACAATCAAATCAAAAAAAGGGATACTAATGGTAAACCTTTTACTGATATTGAACCTGTTCCATATAGATGGACACATGGAGCAACCGATTTACATTTGGGTGATGGAATGATTGTATATTCTATTATTCAAATGATGAGAGCAAAGGTATGTGTATGTTTAGGAAGTGGTGGGGGATTTATTCCTCGAATAATGACACAAGCGAGAATAGACTTGCATGACCAAAAAATATTTACAGGTCTAAAACAAATGGAGTGGGGTGATTGTGGTACTACTTTCGTAGTTGATGCTGATAACGGAGTGGGAGGATTTACTGATTGGACTAATAAGCGTTCATTCTTTAGGAAAAACTTCGATTGTAGAGTTATATTAGATACTACAGAAAACGCATTTTATAACTTCTTTGTTAAAGAGGATATAAAGATAGATTACCTACACATAGATGCGGGTCACTCTTATGATGATGTTAAAAATGATTTTACTCTTTACTCAAGTATCTTATCGGATTATGGTGTAATTTCAATCCACGATACTGATGAATCTTTTGAAAAAGAACTCATCGTAACAGAAGATGTAAAAGAAAAAAACCATCATGCTCCATTTGACGGACCTACTAAACTCATAAAAGAATTAAAAGAAAGTAAAGAATGGGAACTTTTCAATTTCTTCAACAACGGACTGATGAAAGAGAAACCATCTACAACTGGACTGACACTGCTACAACGATGCAGAATTTAAACTTAGTTACAGTAGTTGGGCATAACATCACAATGCTACCACATATGTTAGAATATTATAGACAGTTTGTGGAAGAAGAAAATATTTTTGTTGTAGTTTATCGACAAGATGAAAACGATGGAATATTAGAAGAAATTGAAAAACTTGGAATTACCCCATACAAAGTTGTTACAGAAGCTAAATTTCACTGGGAAAAAGTTACAGAACTTTATAATGAAGTAAAGTTAACAAAACCAAATGATTGGTGGATTGTATCGGATGATGATGAAATTCAGATATACCCAAAGCCAATAGAGGAAATGATAGATGAATGTGAGATAGCTGGATGGGAGTTTATTACAGGTGGATTTTTGGATAGAATTGGAGAGGAGGGGGATTTCCCTTTCGTAGATAGTGATACTAACATATGGGAAAGTTTTCCATATGCTGGATTTTTTAGATACCCACTTAGTGGGGCTTGTCCAAACAAAGTGTGTGTGATGAAGGGAAATGTACAAATTACAAATGGACAACATTATGCACACATTGATGGAAAGGATGTGTGGGGAGAAGAGCAAGCTCATCATCCCCTTAGATATCCGCCTGGTAGAGGTGAAGGATTTATACAAGTCCATCACTTTAAATGGGATTCAACTGTTTTAGAACGACTAAAGGAAGTTTCAGAAACAGAAGAAGATTACACTTTTTGGAAAGAATACAAAAAGATGTATAATGCAATCAAAGATAATGATTGGAAAATAAATATTAATGACCCAAAGTTTGGATTAGAAAAACAAGTTCCTTTCGAAAACGAACATTGGGATTATCAGTATTGGAACAGATTAACAAAAGGAATATTAAAA
>Ga0163179_10002475_pt1 | contig 12874 bp, 5 predicted proteins | sample AtlANTMetagenome_FD_109643 | JGI IMG/M metagenome (GOLD analysis project Ga0163179, IMG submission 109643) | Marine eukaryotic phytoplankton communities from the Atlantic Ocean - Atlantic ANT 2 Metagenome | ecosystem: Environmental > Aquatic > Marine > Oceanic | place: North Atlantic Ocean...
ATTGCTAGATCCTGTAGAACTAACAAGTAGACCCATATTATCTACCAGAGTAGTGCTATATAGAGTCGAAGGAAATCCATTAATAGTTACGTTATCTGATCCATTACCAGCTGTTCTAGCAGTCGTAGAAACACCACTACCATTAACAACAATACCACCAGCATCTGCAATACTAATTACAACACCAGAGGCAGGTTGAGTGGCAGGGAAACTATCTTCGTTAGTTATAACTTCCAGACCACCTAAAGGTGCTATCTGAGCAGCAACATAATCAACAACAGCTCCACTAGTAGGATACGCATCATCACTATTTGTTATAGATGTTTCTACATATTTACTTTTACATATTCTATTAAGCTCAGTTGTTGATACATCAAGAGCCGTACCGCTTGCTAGAGCTGACGCAGTAGCTGACGGCATACCAGCAAGCGTTGTGAGTTCAGCATCAGCAAGCTCCGAGGTTGTAACTGAGTCAGCCGCTAGGTGTGAAGCATCTAACGGTGAACTAGCTATAAGTGTTTTAATCTCACTAGCTGTTTGATCTGCTGTAGCACTAGCTTCTATAGCATTTAGCTTAGAATGATCAGCATCTGTAAAAACATTACTATCACTGGCAGCTTCTACAGCAGTCCTAATCTCAGCATTGGTTTGGTCAGCAGTAGCTGAAGCTTCTATAGCATTTAACTTACTATGATCAGCGTCTGTAAAGACATTACTATCAGATGCAGCTTCTACTAATACTCTTATTTCAGCTGCTGTTTGATCATCTTTAGCTCCTGTATCTATTCCTTCCAACTTAGTATGATGAGCAGCTGACATGCTTCCAGCATTTGAGCCTGATGAAGCTTGTAATTTAGATCCAGCTATAGCAGCTGAAGCGTTGACATCACTATCTACTAATGAGCCGCTTGTCACAGCTACAGTAATCTTTCCACTACTTGGACTATTATCTGTAACTGTTATTTTATTACCAGCAACAACGTCTCCTGTTAATGCTGTATCTATTTTACTATCTATTCTTCCATCAATCGCTTGAGTAGTACCAACTTTTAAGTCATTACTAACCCAAGTTTCAGTACTATCAATTGTCTCATCACCACTGGTCCAAGCAGTATCAATTTTATTGTTAGACTCTTGTGAAACATATAAAGTTTGGGTGAAGTTATCATTTAGGTCAGAAGCTTTTATAGATGATCCTGCATAGAATGTTGATTGCAAGTCAGAATCATCTGTTTCACGATAAATTCTGATCTTATCTCCGACTGTTGGATTGCTATTCAGTTGTACGGTTGTTGCATTATGGAAAGTCCATGCAGACGTTACCGTGCCATTGATGCTAACTTTCACATCAGTGGTCTTTAAATATGGAAATGTAAATGGGTAATTAGTGGTGGAGCTATCATTAACGGTATAAGGTTTTTCGGTTACAGCCATTGATTTGATTCATTATTAATTGCGGTGGTAGTTAGTTAGGTTTTGCTTAGTCTGATAGTTTTTTTTAGACTGTTCTCTAGCTCCCTGTATATCACCTAGTTCCATACGACGTTTAACAATAGCTGCACCATTGCCTAGTATGTCTAGATGTTTATATTTTGGATCAGAAGCTATTTTATTTTCTGCTCTTTTTTGAGAATCTTTAATAAGTTTTTTGAGTTTTATATAAACAGGTAGTTTATCTTTTTCCTTCCTTACGTCTTCATCACTAGCACCTGAATTAACAACTTGACGAAGTTCATCTAACTGTCTATTCCATTCAGGGTTAGTTCTCATCTTATCAACTTCTTTCCAGAGCTGGTCTTCACCCATAGCTCTACCTATGGCTTCTCTTTCTTCAGCAGTGTATTCAACATCCTTATCAAATTTCTTTCGAATGATATTGATATCATCAAATCCACTGTTAAGTAACCATAGTCTCCAAGGTTCCTCACCACCACTCATTTTTATAGGACTAGCCGCATTAAGAATACGAAGTAAATGATTATCTACTTCATTAATTTCTTCACCTGTCCAGTAATCAATTTGTGAAGGTAAAGCTACTTTAGCTGGTGTTGAGTTTAGAACATATCCCCAGAAATCATTATAGATATCTTTCTGTGCTTGAGTGATAGCTTTAGAAACAACACCCATTGCTCCAGATTGAGGTATAGCACCTCTAACAAGGTTTGCAGCTAATCTCTTAAATGCAGCTTCATCACCACTAGTAACAGCCATTAATGGTTCAATACCATATAAAGGTGTGTTGTTTAAATAAGTAGCAGATATAGTCCAAGCTAATTTATCTACAGCTGTTTGAGTCATATTTGAACCCAATGAAGTTTGGTGATATGCCAAATCTCCAACCAAGGCAAACATCTGTTCAACCATTGGAATACCTTTGTAGTTAACCCAAGTATTTCCAATCTTGACTGTGTAGGGTTTCCATCCTTTTCTCATTAACTTCTGTCTATCAGCAGCATTAGCAGGACCATTACCTCTAATGTTTCCAGACAATGCATACCAGTAACCCATGATGGCAGTAGCACCACCAATCATTAGACGACCTTCATACTCATCCTTTAACTGTTTATAGATAGCCATAGCATTAGGTGTCTCATCGAAGTTTTTAACTCCATGAGCTGCTAATGCTTCTTTAATGAGATTAATATCATCACCTGCTTTTAATACCTTTGCATACTTGGATTTAACTCCAGGTATAAGGGATATAGGTGTATAAGATAAAGCTAATTTAACTTGGTTTAAACCAGTTCTAGGGAACATCATTAATGTTTTTAGAGCTGGTACTTTTGTTAAACCTGAGTTCAACCAAGTAGCTATACCATCATCAAGGTTTAAAGCAATCTCACCTGATGCGTTCTTTGCAGCTGCATCTGTTAAGAGACCATCTTTGTCAAACATCTGATTATAGTTAAGTTCTTCTGCTTTCTTTAACTGTTGAGCGAATACCTCTGGATCTAAAGTCTTACCATATTGACCAAAGATATCATCATAAGCTTTTAACCTAGAATTAAAGGTAGCCATGAATGTATCAGTAAAGGCATCAACACCTGCCATAGCTGTCATACCTGTTCTCATCCATTTCATCCTTGCTACTTTTCTATTTAGATTCGCCCATCCATAGAAGAACTGATTAGCTATATCACCTTCTTTAGCCCACTGTTCAGAATAGTCATCAATGATCTGATATGCGTTATCTTCATCAATAACAAAGTCTTTACGAATAGCTTTCATCATAAAGTCAGAATCATTATGAACCTTTGACATACGCTTAGTCATGTCACTGAAAGCTCTTCTAGTGGTTTCAAACATAGAGCCATGTAAATACATAACTCTTTCAAGTGGTTCTGTATCTCGTTTAAGGATTGATCTAAGACCAGCTCTAGAGAATGTTGTTAACGGTTTAAGCATTAACATTGTTCCATTACCTACAGCAGCTCTCATTCCAGATAAACCAGATAGAACATTGTTATAAGTAACAGCCCAAGCACCTTTAGCAAATAGGTTCATACCTCTACCACTACTGAGGATTAGACCACCTGGAGATATTTGATCCTTAGCCCATTTATCAAGCTTAAGAATAGTATTTATATCACCATCGCTATAGTCATAAGCTTCAAGTAATGTACGAGCTAGTCTTGGATTCTTTTGTTTAACTTGCTCAAGTGTATTCCTAAAAGTTTTAAAGTCGTCATGTACTTTAGTTGCATTCTGATTGAACTCTTCAAGAGTCATAGCAGCTATTTCACCAGCATTACCTTTCTTCCAGAACTTCCACCATTGCTTGTTTTGAAGTGACCAACCAGCTACATACTTAGATGATCCGTATTGAGCCTCTAATAGCTCCACACGGTCCATAACATTCTTAAAGACTGTATCATCATCTAATAAACCTTTGAAGCTTTTAGAGGCTCCTGAGATGGCTGAGATCTCCTTACCAAGAGTAGACATAACCCTTGCAGCTGTCTCTTGTGATTCTCTACCTAAGTAGACATCAAGTAGATCTGATATAGCTAATGCTGCAGCTTCTGAAGCTTGTTCATTTAGGTAGTTAACTTCTATGTTTTCACCTAATTCATCAATTAACCATTTCTTATCTCTAAAAGCATTTTGATTTAATACCTGTCCAAGTTCTTCACCTGTACCAGGTTTCATAATCTGCTCATAGATGTTATAAACAGCCTTACTTCTAGCAGCTCTACTAGCTTTAAAGTTCCCTTGGAAACCTACATATTCACCAGCTGCTTGTACCTTTTTAGCTATGTCAGCAATCATATAGTTAGACTTACCAACTATTAAACCTTTCTCCCTCATAGCATCTGTATAAGGTGCTGTTGGTACAGCATTCCTTGATACTTCACCTGCCTCTTGAGCAGCTATATCAACTGTATTCTTTATAGCTTGACCAGGAATTGTTGGTTTAGCAGTAACTTGAGTTTCACTAACTAGACCAGGTGTGATATCAGGATCTAAGTTAGTACCTTTTGGATTAGCTTGTAACTTCCTAACTGCTTTATTATCTATATATGCTTGGCGTGATTTCTGATTTGCTTTAACAAATGAATCAGCTGCATTCTGTGTAACTTCTGAAGATCCAGTTTCTAAGGTTTGTTTGATTATCCTATCCTTTTCTTCAACTAGCTTCTTAACTTGTTCTTTACCTAGAGTTCCACTTTGTAGAACACCATCAATATCAATGATTCTATTTCTAGAATCGACTTCCATATTCTTAAGCTGTTCAGCTTTCTTCCATGCTTTAGCTTGCTTATTTACTGGTTTGATATTCCATAACAGTGGTTTACCTGCATTAAATGCGTAACCAATAAGGTCTCCTATTCCACTTAAAACAGTCTCATCTAAACCAGCTAATAGCCTATTAATTTCTGGACTTGTACCATCTATATTTTGTAAATCTCCAATGTGTGGATATCTACCTTGTGGTCCAAATATTTCAGGGAATGCATTAGATAGACGTTTAAAGTTATCAGGGTGTGTTATTAATCTGTTTGTTGGATCTTCACCGTAGTCACTGACTGCAGCTATAGTACCATTAATTAAACCAACACCTCCAACATTAGCAACTGCTCTTGTAAGACCTGTTAGTTTTGTACCTGCAAGGTATTTCCCATAAGCACCTGATGTAACAGCAGTAGGAATAACTACACTTGCTACCTGTCTAAACTTTCTAGCACCTTCGTTCTCAAACCTAGTAACTTCATCCCAAGTATCATCTATACCACCTAAACCAGGTATAGCTCCGATGACATCGAATGGTACATCTAATGCACCCATACCTGACATATAAGCCCACTTAGCAGGATTCATATCTAATTCCATACCACGATGGAACTCAGAAAAATCATTCCTTATCTTGTCAATGCTAGGTAAACCTTTGTCCTTATTGACTAGCTGTTCAGCGTCATTAAGTTCTTCTTGTTCCTCTGGTTCTTGAAAGGTTTTAGGTGGTTGATATTCAGGATTCCTTTCTCTTTCTTCTTCTACAAGCTTATCTCTATATTCTTGTAGGCTTGATTGTTGATCTTGTATATCTTCCATTAGTTTAACTGGGATTTGTACCAAGTACCTGCCTCAAACCCTCCTTTGATTTCATAGCTATAATCGCTATCAGTTTTTAATATCTCGTTTACTTGAGTATCAAAAGGTTTATAGAAATCATCTAAGTAATAGAGTTCAGGTTTAGCTATCTTACCTAAAGATTTAACGACATTAGGAGACATGAACCGAGGATCTCTAACTGAGCTTGGTTTATAAGTGACTTGTAGTATTTTTCTTATATCAGCTTTGGTTCTAAGATTAGTTAGCATCTTTTTACCAAGAGGATCAGTTGTATCTCTAAATAATGTTGGAGTGAAATCATCTATCTTTAGACCATGATCTTCTAAGTTTGCTGCTTTTAACTGAGCCTGCCATACGTCTAGAGGGCTACCAAACAAGGCAGGATCGCCTTGTGATAAGTCAAAACATATTTGAGGTAATCTATAACTTCTACCTGCTTTGATGTCATCACGAAGCTCTTTGAGACGTTCTGGATGTATTAATAACTTCTTAGTTACTAAACTCGGATCAGTTATTACCTCATCTATTACTCTAACTCTTTCGTCTGTTGTTATAGTAGGAGTTACCTGTGCAGCATTCTTATGTGATCCAGGTACGAATGCACCAAAGAATGACATCCGAGGTAAAGCACCTTTAGCACCTGGGTTTATAACATTGAACTTACCAACTCCATTTTTAATATCATCTAAGACGTTTGTAAGTGCATCTTTTGCTGAAACACCATCAAGAATCTGTTCACGGAATTCAGTCTCAGCATGGTATAAAGCTAGATTGAAACTACTATGGGTAGTTTTATCAATAGTTTCTAATTTTAAAGAAGATTTTAGTTGATCTTCAATAGCTGGTATGACATTATCTTCAATCTTTGCTGCTTTAAATATCGCCTCATTCTCAACAGCTTTCGTATAATGCTTATCTTTTAAATTTTGTGGTACAAATGGACCTTTTAGATCTTCAGTAGTTAATCGTTTATCTTCAATTAATCCATTGATTTGAGCTGTCCAGTAATCTCCATCATTTCTACCTTGTATGCTTTGATCTAAATAAGGTAAGAATTCTGCTACTTCTTCAACTGTATGACCAGATTTTCTTAGTGTATCAATACCTTGTTGAGCAATTCTTTTATCACCATTCCATTTGGTTGGATCATCAAAAAAAGCTTTAAGTGCTTGCCTCTCTTCTTTCTTCTTTTGTTCAACTATAACTTTGGTATTGTTATCTCTTGTTTCTTTGTTTAAAGCTCTTTGATATAAAAGATCTCTAACTTGTTCTGGGTTTGAACTACCCCAAGTACCCTCTTGATGTAATAAGGGAGTATCTAATAATTTCAATACATCTTCATCTGAAAAAGCATTAACGTCTAGTAGCTTATCAAAGACGAGTTGTTTAGCTTCAGTCTTAGTATATTCAGATCCATCAGGTTTTAACTGTCTATCAATCTGTACAAAGTATTCATTTAATGATTGACCATTTTTATAAGCAAGTAAGACTTCTTCTTTCTCTTTAGTACGTCTTGCACTGAATTCAACACTTCTTTCTAACTTTGCAGCATTGACTATCCTATCAGTGGAGTTCCTCATCTTAGTGAACATAGGATCTAAGAAATCAGCACTAACCCCATATAACTTATGAGCTTTTAAATACTGTATTCTTAATTTCTCTAAAGCAGCTTGCTTCTGTTCAACAGTTTGGACATTCTCCATTTCTGACAGTTTGCCAGTAGCCCAAGTTCCGAATTGATCTCCAGCCATGACTGAGTAAGCTTTTAAACGTCCATAATCAGACGCACTATTCTTACCTCTTACATACATGACCTCTTCATGTGGGTAGCCTTCCTCTCTCATTTGGTCAGCTACATTTTCAAAAGTCTCTCCTCTCCTCCAATTATCATCTTCTAGAAGATCCATTTGTATTTGATCTTCTGTACTTAAGCCATGCTGCATGTAGTAGTTATATGCAGACTCAGCTGTATTATCCCAAGTCTTTTTGTTGTATTCTTGGAATGCTTTAACAGCTGTTTGACTAAAGTTAAGAATACTTTTTAGATCCTCTGCTTTCTGTTCTTGTTTTTTTAACTCAGCATTAAAGTTACGTGTAACTTGATCTCTGTTAGTTCTTAGAGCTTGTTCTTGGGTAGATAAAACTTGTTGCTCTATATTGATATCTTTACGATTAGCCCCTTCAATTTGTTGAGACCGTTCTAACATGGCTTCCGCCTTTAAATCCCTTTCTCTAGCTTCTTTTTGATTTTCTTTTAAGCCAGCTAGTTCTCTCTGCTGTTTCTCTGATTGACGTGTGAGAGCGATATAACCAGGATCTATACTCGTGAAGCCTTTTCCACGGGCGTACCCTTGGAATTGTGCTTTTGCCATTTGTTTTTAATAATTAAAGAATGTTAGTTACGTATTAACTGTCCAAGTTGGGCTTGGTGTTAGATGGCTATATGAGCCACCATAATTACTTGTAGAATTATTATTGAAATTATTACCACCTGCAGTTGTTGCTGCATAAGTAGATAATCCTGAACTAGCTGCATTGAGCATGACACTTCCAAAACTTGGTACTTGAGTTGTTGCAACACCAACTAAGGGTTGTGGTCCAAAATCAAAGTCTTCTAATTCTCTAGGCAATTCAAACTCAGGAACAACAGCAGCTAGTGGTACCAATGGATCTGGACCTTTCTCAGGCTTTAACATCCGTTGTGCATGAGCTTGTAAATTAGCAGCTGCATGTTGTTTATCAATATCCTTTAGTTGCATACGTGTATTTCTACCTGCACTAACTAAAGATTCAGTTAGTATTGCTTGTTGTCTACCTTGACTAGCTAGTTGAGATTGTTGTTCTTTAGCTGCACTTCTACCTTGTCTACCTTCAGAAGCTAATTGACCTCTTTGTATAATTCCTTCAATGATAGCGTCTTCATTTTGAAAAGCATATCCTTGTTCTATTTCTTTTTGTTGTTGAAGTACACTAGCTTTAGCTGATTGTGCTTGACCTTCATTTAAAAGTAGTGCATTACCATATAACGCTTCAGATTTATCATATAGTTTCTTCTGTTGCTCATGTTGGTAGTTATGTATTTTTAAGCTTTGCTGATAATTTCTAAGATTATTAGTATCTTTAAATGCTGCTAAGATTCCTTCATTTCTTTGCTGCAGTTCAATACCTTCTATAATCTCATCTCTTTGAGCTATAAGCTTATCTTTTTGCATCTCCCATAACGGAAGATCATATTCATTATACCTCTGTTGTAAACTAGCTTCCTCGTCCTTCCTAGCATTCTTAGCGTCGTTACGACCCATTATGCCGCCAACTAACGATAAACCAGCTGCAACAGCCCACTCCCAGTGCATTTCTACACCAGCCTCTTGCTTTATTCGATCTAACGTATGATTTCCAGGTAAACCTATCTGTGGCTCACCTGGCATACTCATATTAAATTGATCTCCCATTATGTCCTCCTATAGAATCTCGGTGAGTAGTTTCCTTCCCACATCATTGAGTTCAAAGACACAGGGAATGGTGAGTCATTAAAGACTCTTACATTAAAGTTTTCTGTTCGTTGATGTACAGGTACTGTGAATACACTTGATTCATTTAAAGGTACATCATTAGCTAAATCTAAATCAGCTGTAATAGCTGGTATAGTTTCATACCATTCATCTAGATAGATTGCTATCTTATCCCCAAGTTCTGGTGCATTGTTAAACCTGATAGATGTATCACTTAAGAAAGTATATGCAGTTGTAACCACATTATTAATCTTAACTTTAACTTGGTTTCTATCTGTATAACTAAGATCTTGTGGTGTCCAGGGGTAGTCAGTAGTTGAACCATCTCCTGTATATTCCTTTTGACCTGCTAATCTTCCGTTTGCTTTAAGCTTAAAAGACATAATACCTGATAAGCCAACATCAAACTTTAATCTTGCAATAGTTAGATTAGCTGCATAGTCTGTATTCTTACCTTCCTGATCTAATTGGTAATAAACTTTTGGTATATGTACGTCAAAGTCATATGTATAACCTACATAGACATTATCTGCTTCTGATGAAAAATCTCTACTAGGAATAATAAAGAAAGTACCATCTGAATCACTACCTGTTTCTGGAGTCATAGTAAACCCAGACTCAGCAAAGGTACCTGCAACAGTGCTACCAGCTATAACAATGATAGGTTTAGCATCTGTTAAATTCGCAAATGGTATATAGCATTTACTACGTTTATTAGTCGAATCCCAGACAACTTTCTTTTCACTACCACCTGATAAACCATTAGTAGCTGCAGTATATAAATCAACACAAGGGTTTATCTTTTGACCTTTGTTATTAACAATAATAGCTTGATCTGGACTTTGACTTAAATTAGCAATTGAGATTGTATATTGACTACCTTGTTTAGTAACCGCATACATATCATCTTCATCAACTGCAAGTGTTTGAACATTACCTGCTAGTTTCCATTTAAACCAAGCCTCCATCAAAAGGTTTTCACCATCTGAATATGTCTTATAAAAATATACTTCATCACTACTCTGACTAGACAGACATATAAATTCATTCTGTACACTAGAAATCAAAGTATCTACATCAATAGTAATCCACTCGTTAACAACTCTAGCTATATCGAGAACAGTAGGACTCTCTGCTAAACCTCGTGTCTGCATAGCAAATACTCTGGTATAACTAGGTGTCTTACTGATGAAGTTCATGTGAGTACCAACATCAATAGGATTAACATTACTATCCATTTCCATGTTGGATATAGCTCTAACTTTTGTAGAGGATGGTGTTAAAGGTCCACTCTCAGAGAACATCCAGAACTGTTGATTTTTAGAAAATAGTATTAAACCCTGTGTTGTAGGTACAACTGCATTTAATAAACAAGGTCTAGTAGAAGATACACTTAGATCTATTGGATCTGCATCTGTAATAGCTCTAGCTGTCTCAAAGTAGAAGTTATAAGGAGACATTGATCTACTCATCACCACCTTATCTTCAGTTAAGCATCCTAATCTCGTACTATGAAAGAATGTCTGTTGTATTTTTTCACCTACAAATGATGGATGTTTATTAGTATTATCATCTCCAACTAACCTATCGACATAAGGTACTTGTCCAAAATTAAAAGTATTTACAGCTGTCCTTATTAAACGATGAGGCATGGTTGACTTATCTAATCCAGGTGAAACTCTTGGACTAACAGTTTCTTTCCAGTAACCATGTCCAAAACCACTACTTGAATCAGTTTGAACAAACTTAGTAAAGTAATCATCATCAGTACTTTCTGGACTATTTAAAACTTCAATTACATGACCATCAAAGGACTGTGGTGGTAGATGTGAAACATTAGCTACCCAATCTTGAAAAACTGTTAAAGCTTGGTTATCTGCACCACCCTCTGCATCAATTTGAAAAGCAGTTCTAGTACCACTTCTTACACAATCTAGTTGTAATGTAGTTCCATATTGAGTGACTGTTAAACCATTAATACTCTTTGCATTGATCTGTGTTTTAATTCCAGCTAAAACCTCATTGTAACCATCTGAAGCACCTGAATTATAAGTACATGTATGAGTAGTACTATCAATCTTAATGGTCACTACAAAGGTAGTACTTACTATATCTATAGGTACACCAAGTAGTAATACGGTTGCTCTAGTATGTTCTGTAAATGTAGGTGCTGCTTGTGCCGCTACTGTAACAGAGCCATTAGTTATAATGGTTGAGTCTTGTATTGTTAAAACATCGTAGTCAGTTCTTGCAGTACTTGAAAGATAACTATGTGCTCCTAATGCACTGCTTGTTTCTGAATCTGTGATCGTGCAAGCTACACCTGTATCTGCATTCCATATACGAATAATTCCATTAGTACTACTTACTTTAGGAATGATACAACCTATATACCTTTCTTCAGCAGTCCTGTTTAGATAGAACCACTTTGCATTATCTAAAGAAGTACCACTATATGCAGTACCACTTGCATTCTTTAATACTGAAGTAAACTTAAATCCAGGTCTTTTAGTTAAACCCATTGTTACATCAGGAAAACCATTTAAACATTCAGTGACTTGACCTGGAAGTTTTTTACTATCACTTTGTTTAGATACACCACCAAGGTAGTTATCTACTCGTTGACTTACAGCTGCCATTATCTCATTAGTGCTTTATAAGGTTCATAGCTGATGTAAGGTGTGGCTCCATCAGGTTTCCCAAAGAATGAATAATCACCTTGGGTTGTTTCGTATTCAATAGCCATAGCTCTCATATATGCTTCCTTTTGTTGAAGCATTTGATATTGAGTTTGATCTCCTACAATTCGACTAGAAGTTACAGCAGCTGCTTTAGCTGTTATGTAATCTTGTATAGGTCTTGGTAAATCAATCCAATCAAAGAACCATAGAATATCGCAATCAACAGAATCCTCTGTCCATAGATATGTATGGTGTTCCTTATCGTATAATTTTCCAGCCCTTATAATTACATTCTTATCATCTGCATTAGATTGACTAAGGTCTATTTGTAATATGTTATTTGCAATAACTATTTCATTATTATCATCTGGTGGCATTGGGTAGTGAGCTTCCTTATTAAATGTCCATCCTTCACTTTGAACTTCTCTACTAACTTCTAAAAGTGTTTGATAAGCAATCGCAACGTCTGGGTTGGTTTCATCCAAAGTGGTGACTGGAGCCTGACCACACGCCATTAGGATTTGATTTATAGCAGGTAATTCTTTAGTAGCATTAGTGGTAGGGAAAGCCATAGGTATAAATATTTGTGAATAAAAAAAAGGGAGCCGTAATGACTCCCTTGTATAAGCATCTTTAGAATGCTGAAGGTTTTGTAGCTGTGCCAGCGAAAAGCTCTACACATGCTGATGGATTAACATAATCGGCTCCACAGGCTAAGCGTCCAAGAATTACGTCACCCTGATAAATCACGGATACGTCTCCTTTAGTTACTTGTACTTGAGGACCAATTGCTTCTACAACACCGGCAGATTCTCTCTGTCCGATGATACCGCATGAGTTAGCGAATTCTGTTTCTTCACCATACTCATTGTTAATTCCAGTTACGTCAGCTGCAGCGTCTTCTACTGCTGCACTAACGAATGAACCTGAATTACCTGGATCAGTAACACCTGGGTTTGTAGCTGAACCTGTACCATACTTCGTACCATACTGGCTGAAGAATGGGATGTTCATTGACTTGTAGATCTTGATACCAGCGATCTCTACAATTCCATTACCCTTCTGACGGGATGTACCTTGTGAGTCTCTGTTAACTAGACCATTATCACC
>Ga0163179_10002476_pt1 | contig 12871 bp, 9 predicted proteins | sample AtlANTMetagenome_FD_109643 | JGI IMG/M metagenome (GOLD analysis project Ga0163179, IMG submission 109643) | Marine eukaryotic phytoplankton communities from the Atlantic Ocean - Atlantic ANT 2 Metagenome | ecosystem: Environmental > Aquatic > Marine > Oceanic | place: North Atlantic Ocean...
TATATCCCAAGATATTTTAGTTGAAGGAGTTCATTTTGACCTATCCTATGTTCCACTTAAACATTTAGGCTATAAAAGTGTTGTAGTTAATATTTCAGATATAATTTCTATGAATATTAAACCCTCTCACATCTTAGTATCAATTGCAGTGTCTAATAGATTTAAAATTCAAGCACTAGAGGAATTATATGCAGGTATTAAATTAGCATGCTCTTATTATAAAATTGACCTAATAGGAGGAGATACAACTTCCTCAGACAAAGGGTTAATGATTTCCGTTACTTGTATTGGAAATACTGAAAGTAAAAAAATAACAGAAAGAAGTGGAGCTATAGAAGATGACCTACTTGTTGTTTCTGGAGATTTAGGTGCTGCATATATGGGTCTTCAAATTCTTGAAAGAGAAAAAAAAGTGTTTGAAGTCAATCCTAGTTCACAGCCTGATTTAAGTGACTATACATATTGTATTCAAAGACAATTAAAACCCGAGGCTAGGGTTGATATTATTAATCATATGGAAGAACTAAAGATTACTCCAACTTCAATGATAGATATTAGTGATGGACTATCAACTGAAATAAGCCATTTATCGGATTCATCTGAATTTTCTTTTCATATATATGAAGACAAAATTCCTATTTTAAATGAGACAAAAAAGGTTTGTGACGAATTTAAATTAAGTTATTCAGTAGCATACCTAAATGGAGGAGAGGACTATGAGCTTATGTTTACTACTTCCAAAAGAAATGAAAAGAAAATTAACAACTCTGAACATTTAACCATAATTGGTTCATGCGTAAAGAAGAAGGATGATAATTGTATGATCACCAGTCTAGGTCAGAAAATAAATATTAATAGTTCTGGTTGGGATTCCTTTAATAAAAAAGATTAACCAAGAGCAACATCTAGCATCATCATAATTATAAATCCTCCTATAAATCCTAGTGTAGCTATATCTGTATATTTGTCTAATTGTGTCTCTGGAATCACTTCTTCAACCACAACAAAAATCATTGCACCTGCAGCAAAAGCAAGAGCATATGGTAGCAAAGGAGTAAAAAATGATACAGCTAGTGCGCCAATAACAGCTGCTATTGGTTCAACAATTGCAGATAGTTGTCCATACCAAAAACTCTTAAATTTGCTAACTCCTGACCTTCTTAAGGGCATAGAGACTGCTATCCCTTCTGGAAAATTTTGTAGGCCAATTCCAAAAGCTAAAACAACAGCTCCTGCAATTGATGCTTCTGGAATGCCAGCAGCTACACCACCAAATAAGACTCCAACAGCAAGTCCTTCTGGAATGTTATGAAGAGTTATAGCTAAGGTTAAAAGTGTTGTTCTTCTCCATGGGGTTTTTATACCCTCAGCTTCCTTAAAGTTTATATGAAGATGAGGTAAGACTTTATCAAGTGCAAAAATAAATAGTGCTCCTAATCCAAAACCAATTGCTGCAGGCATTACTTTAACAAAACCTTCTCCAGCACTCATTTCTATAGCAGGGGACAATAAACTCCAAAAACTAGCAGCAACCATAACTCCACCAGTAAATCCTAACATACCATCTAAAGCCATTCTACTCATTGTTTTAAATAAGAATACAGTAGATGCTCCAAGAGCAGTAACTCCCCAAGTAAATAAAGTTGCATAAAGAGCTCCTTGAACAGGGTTAAGTCCAGAAAAATATTCAATAATTTGTTCCATCTTTGTATATTAGTTTACCAAATCCGTTTGCAAATCTACTCAAATCCTATTAAAATAAAATGATTTCAAAAAATAAATATGATTATATAATTTGTGGAGGTGGCATAAGTGGACTTTTACTTTCTCATGCCTTAATTTCAGATAATTTTTTTGATGAAAAAAAAGTATTATTAATTGAAAAAGACAATAAAGTAAATAATGATAAAACTTTAAGTTTTTGGGATAATAAAAAAAACATTCTTGATAAAATAGCAGATAAGATTTGGGAAAATGCAGAGTTTAGAGATACAAAATTTTCAAATTCATTTAATCTAAGTCCCTATAAATATAAAATGGTTAGATCTGATAGGTTTTACTCTTTTATGAAAAGAAAAATTAACAAAGCATCAAATTTTGAATATTTAAATGCAACTGTAAAAAGTATTTCTAACGAGAAGGATTCTAATGTAGTGGAAACATGTGAAGGAAATTTTGATTGCTCAATAGTTTTTTCAAGTATTTACGAACCTGCAAAATATAATTTTGACAAGTATCCTTTAATTAAACAACATTTTTTAGGATGGGTTATTGAGACAGATGATGTATTATTTGATGATAATAAAATTAGATTTATGGACTTTAGCATTGACCAACATAAAGAAATACGGTTTATGTATTTGTTACCTTTTGAGAAAAACAAAGCCTTGTTTGAATATACTTTTTTTGGTGGAGAAGTAATGGATGATACTGATTATGAAGTAGAGATAAAGAAATATTTAGATAAAGAGGGAATTAAAAAATATAAAATAGTAGAAAAAGAAAAGGGAGTAATACCAATGACATGCTATCCTTTTTTCAATGATAATAAAGACAACTTCATAAAGATTGGAACAGCTGGAGGGTGGACAAAGCCAAGTACTGGATACACAGTTAAGAATTCAATTGATAAGATCCAGATAATTCTCGAATGTTTGAAATCTAATAAGCCGCTATCAAAATTACAGTTTAAAAATAGGTTTTGGTACTATGATGTTTTATTTCTTGATGTTCTTATTGACTCAAAAGGTAATGGAAGTAAAGTTTTCTCTGATTTATTCAGAAATAATGATCCACTATTATTATTCAAATTTTTGGGTGAAGAGACAAATATTTTTGAGGAAATAAAAATTTTTCTGTCTGTTAACATCATGACCTTTGTTAAGTCATTAATTAAAAGAATTTCAAATATCTCTATTTAAAAGTTTTTCAGAGAATTTAATTAGCTCAAGCTTTTTATTATTATTTATTTGCAGTTGATTAATTAGTTTTTTGGCATTTATAAAGTATTCCTGAACTTTATTTTTCAAATAGTCAACAGCTCCACAAGTCTCATAATATGATTTTATAGAATTTATTTTAACTGATTCTTCAATTTTATCAGAGAAGAATATATTTTCAAATTCTATTCTTTTGTTGTCCTCTAATTTAGCTTGAGTAAATATAAAAAGGAGTGTTTTCTTTTTTTCTATAATGTCACCTCCAATTTTTTTACCAAACTTAGCTTCATCTCCAAAGCAGTCTAATAAGTCATCTTCTAGTTGAAATGCTATTCCCAAATTTTTACCTATTTCATATAAAAGATTGACCTCTTTAGTGTTTAAGTCTGATACAATTCCACCAAACATATATGAACACCCAATTAAAACCGCAGTTTTATTTTCAATCATATCAAAATAATCTTCTTCTGATACATGTTTTATAAATGAAAAGTCAATATCATTTTGCTGACCTTCACAGACTAACCTAGATGTTTCTGTTAATTTTTTAGATAAAAGTAAATACTTTGAATCATCATATTTATTTAAAATTTCAAAAGAGATTATTAGCATTACATCTCCAGATAATATTCCAGTATTATTATCCCATTTAGAGTTTATCGTTTTTTTTCCTCTTCTCATTAATGAATTATCCATTATATCATCATGTGCAAGGGTAAAATTGTGAAAAATTTCGAGAGCTGCAGAGGCAGGAAGAGCATTCTTTATTTTTTCTGTAAAGAGGTCTGTAATAAATAGTGTTATCAAAGGCCTTAACCTCTTTCCTCCAGAATCCAATATATATTTTACAGGATCATATAAGTTTTTTGGATTATTATAATCGATTTCTTTTTTCAGAAATTCCTCAAAGATTTTTATGTATTGTGTCATTCGCTTAATTCAAAAATAATCATACTATTTAATTTATTGTTAATTTTTTATTAATCATTTGTTTAATTCATCTGTTTAAATTTAATTTGCACTATAAATACAAGGTTTGGAAGTTAAATACTCTAATACAGAAATAAAAATTAAAAATGCAGCTAAACATCTTTTTTTGAAAAAAGGTTTTAGTGCAACTACGACTAGAGAAATTGCAAAAGAATCAAATATAAATCTTGCCCTCTTAAATTATTATTTCACTAGCAAAAGAAAGCTTTTTGAAATTATAATGCTTGAAACAATTCATGACTTTTTAAGTAAGATGGTAGAAGTATATAATGACCACAGTACAACACTTGAGGAAAAGCTAAAACTAACAAGTTCTAAGTATATTGACATGATAATTGCTGAGCCTCACCTTCCAACATTTGTTGTAAATGAATTAAAGAACAACCCTACTACATTTTCAAAAATGCTTAAGGGTAAAATGATTATGGAGTCGCAGCTTGTAGAACAATTTAAAGAGGGTGTCAAAAAAGGTGTTTATAAAAAAATGGATCCAATTCATTTTGTCACAAATATGCTAAGTTTAATTGTTCACCCTTTTATAATTAGCCCTATAATAATTAAAATGCAGAAACTTAGCAAGAAAGATTTTAATGAAATGATGAATGATAGAAAAAAATTAATTCCCAATTGGATAATTCAAATGATTAAAAAATGAGAAAGATATTATTGATTATTGCATTTACAAGTTATAGTTTTTCGCAAGGAGAAACTATTAGCTTAAGCATTGATGATGCTGTAAAATATGGAATTGAAAACAATAGAAAATTAATGAATGCTGAAAGGGAAATAAAGATGGCTTTCAAAGAAAGATGGAAGACTATTGCAATAGGATTGCCAAATGTAACTTTAGATCTTAATTATCTTAACTATCTAGAATTACCGACTTCTTTAATACCTGCTGAATTTTTTGGAGGCCAAAAAGGTGAATTTTCTGAAATACAGTTTGGTACTGAACAATCTGCAATAGGATCGGTAAGAATGGAGCAACTTTTATTTGATGGATCTTGGCTTGTGGGCTTAGAGTATAGTAAAATATACCTAGCTGCTTCTGAAAATTTTTATGAAAAAACTTTACTTGAAGTAAGGGAATCTATCGTTAAACTTTACAGTCTTGTTTCAATACTTAATGAAGGTATCGTATTGTTAGAAAATAATCTTGAAAATTTTAGAAAAGATCTTTTTGAAGTTTCAGAGTTATATAAAAACGGGTTTGAGGAAGTTGAAAATGTTGAACAAATAAAAATAACATTAGCTCAGGCAGAACTCTCATTACTTCAGGCAAAAAAAACAAGAGAAAATCAACTTAATCTTTTAAAATTAGTTCTTGGAATTGAAATTAAAGATAATGTAGAGCTTTCAACATCAATAGATGATTTTATTGCTGATAATATTATTTTTTCAAACTCTTTTGAAGATTTTAATACAAGTGAAAATATAGATGTTAAAATTTCTCAAAACATCTTTGATACTAAAAGAATTGAATATAAGCTTGAGAAATCAAAACAGCTTCCAAAAGTGTCAGGATTTTTAAGCGGAACTTATACAGGTTATAATAATGAATTTGATTTTACAAATAAAACTCAAAACTGGTTTGGATCTTCTGTTTTGGGTATTAATTTGGAGATTCCCATTTTTAATGCATTCAAACTAAATGCATCATCTCAGAAAGCTAAAATTGCAATGAATCAAGCGATGACAAATTTGGAAGAACAAGAAGAAAAAACTCAGGCTGAAGTGCAACAAAAATTAAATGATTATCAACTTGCAACTCAAACACTCAGTGTTAGTGAACAAAATATGAGACTTTCCATGTCAATTGAAGAAAAAAATTCTATTAAATTTTTTGAAGGAATTGTTTCTTCTTTTGAATTAAGACAAGCACAACTTCAATTACTTGATTCTCAACAAAAATATTTGAACTCTGTTTTGGAATTAATATCTATAAAAACAGAATTAGAAACTCTATATAACAACACCTATTAATTATGAAGAAATTTTATATATCAATCCTTACTTTAATTGTAATAAGCTGTAATTCTTCGGGAAACTCTAATATCAGCACCCTTATTGAAGATGGAGATCTTGAGGAGCTTAAAAAAAGAAAAAAAGAATATGTAGATGCAATGAATACAATGCAGGTTGAACTTAATGAAATCAATGATGGAATTGCTTTTTTAGATGAAAATGAAAAGCTTACTCTTGTTTCAAATTATGAAATCAAAGAAAAAATATTCAATAGCTACATTGAAGCGCAGGCAAATCTTAAGACTAGAAAAAATGTTCTGATACTACCTGAATTCCAAGGTACATTAGAGCAAATTTTTGTTTCTGAAGGTCAAAAAGTAAAAAAAGGTAAACTACTTGCTGAAATTAATGACTCAGGATTAAAAGAACAGCTCGAGCAGTTAACTATTCAAGCAAATTTTGCAAAAGAAAATTTTGAAAGAACACAAAGATTGTGGAATAATAATATAGGGTCTGAGATTCAGTTTCTAAAAAGCAAGACAGACTTTGAATCTAGTCAAAAAATAGTTGAGCAAATGAAAGATCGACTTGCAAAGACAAAAATATATGCTCCGTTTGACGGAGAAGTTGATGAAATTATCTCAAATCAAGGTTCTAATTTAATTCCTGGTGTGTCTCCTATTCTTAGATTAGTTAATCTTGATGTAATATATGCTGAGGCATCTGTTTCAGAAAAATATATTTCATTTATCGACAAAGGAACAGAGGCAATTGTTCAGATTCCACTCCTTGGCAAGGAGGTTACTTCCCAAATTACCCAAACAGGAAATTTTATTAATCCTAGCAATAGAACATTTAGAGTTGAAGTTCCAGTTAAAAATCTAGATAACAAAATCAAACAAAATTTAGATGCAAAAATTAAAATAAATATTTATAGTCAAAATGATGCAGTTGTGATTCCATTAAGAATTGTCAGAGAAGATGCGTCTGGGAATAATTTTGTCTACATAATGAATGCTGACATAAAAGAAGGAGTCTACATTACAACAAAAACGTTTATTACACTTGGAAATAAAAATAATATCGATGTTGAAGTAACTGATGGACTACAAATTGGAGATATACTTGTTTTAGAAGGGGCTAATATTGTTGAAGATTCTCAAAGAGTAAAACTTATAAACTAAAATGGATAAAAAAAACAAAGAATTTTTTCTGTCAAGCTGGGCTATCAATAATAAGACTATTATTTATGTGTTAATGATAATATTTCTTGTTTCAGGAATTACAGCTTATAAGACTATGCCTAGAGAGCTTTTTCCTGAGATAAACTCTTCAAATATTTTTGTAACTACAATCTTTCCTGGTAACAATGCTGAACAGATGGAGAAATTAATTACCGATCCTCTTGAGCAAGAAATAAAAGGCGTTATTGGTTTAATTGAAATTGAATCTACTTCTAGTGAAGGAATCTCGATTATTAATATTGAGTTTGATGATGAAATCCCTACTGCGCTTGCAAGGCAAAGAGTGAAAGACTTGGTTGATAACGTAACCGTTAAAGATGACTGGCCAACGTTTAATAATTCTAAAGTAGATCCAAATATTTTTGAGTTTGATATTGCAGAAAGATTTCCAGTTTTAAATATAAGTCTAGTTGGAAATTATAAAGTTGAAGAGCTTAAAGAATATGCAGAATATTTAGATACGAGAATTGAAAGATTAGCTCAAGTAAAAACAGTAGAAATTAGAGGTATTCAAGACTTCGAAGTTGAAGTTGCTGTTGACCCCTACATGATGAAGGCTACAAAAACAAGTTTCAACAATATAATAAATGCAATTGCTCAAGAAAACATTACTATTTCAGCTGGTAGTTTAATTTCAGATGGTCAAAGAAGAAATGTAAAAATAGTAGGAGAGGTATCTAATCCATCCGAACTAAATAGAATCATAGTTAAACGTGACAATGGACCAGTTTACCTTGAAGATGTTGCTTCTGTATCATTCAAAGAAAAAGAAATAACATCTTATACAAGGTCTTTTGACAAGAAAACCGTTATGCTAGAAGTGGTGAAAAGGGGTGGTGAAAATGCAATATTTGCTTCAAATTCAATTCAAGAAATAATTCAAAAAGCTAAGGACGATTTTTTGCCAGCAAATCTTGATGTTGTAATTCAGAATGACCAATCAGAATATACAATAAATTCAGTAAATGATTTAATGAACAACTTAATATTTGGTATAATTTTAGTTGTAACCGTTTTAACATTTTTTCTTGGACTTAGAAATGCTTTATTTGTTGGTTTTGCTATCCCGATGTCAATGTTTATGTCGTTAGTGATTCTTTCTGCTTTTGGACTTACACTTAACAGAATGGTATTATTTGGATTAGTAATGGGCTTAGGGCTTTTAGTTGATAATGGCATTGTTGTTGTTGAAAACATTTATAGATTAATGTCAAAAGAAGGGGTACCAAGAGTTCAAGCTGCTAAACTTGGAATTGGAGAGGTAGCTCTTCCAATAATTGTTTCAACTGCAACTACAATTGCTGCATTTATTCCTTTAGGAACATGGCCAGGGACTCTTGGAGAATTTATGATTTATTTCCCTATTACATTATCGGCAATTCTAGGCTCCTCCTTAATCGTAGCAATATTCTTTAACTCTATGCTAGTTTCAAGCTTCATGGATCTAAGCGAAAAAGAAATAAGTAGAAAAAATTTAATGAGAATGACTTATCTCTTAGGTGGGTTAGCTATTATTTTTGTTTTATTTAAAGACACAAGAGCTATAGGTTCTCTTTTGGCATTTATATGCTTACTTTTTTGGACTTATAAATATTTTATTAAAAAACAAGCTATTAGATTTCAAAATACATTTTTAGTTAGACTTGAAAATATTTATAATGACTTTTTATCTTTTGCTTTATCAGGAATTAAACCATTTCTATTTTTAGGAGGGACAATTTTACTTTTTATTTTTTCAATTATACTTATGGGCATATTCCCTCCAAAGATTGAATTCTTTCCAGATAATGAACCACAACAAATACTTGTTTATCTAGAATATCCTGAAGGAACTGATATTAAAAAAACTAATGAAACTTCAAAACTAATTGAATCAGAAGTATATAAAGTTGTAAATAATTCAAAGTACTTAGACAATGATTACAATTTTTTAGTTGAGTCTGCAATTTCTCAAGTTGGAGAGGGAGCCGGCAATCCCGAAACTGATGCAGGTGGTACTGGAGAGATTCCCCATAAAGCTCTTATAACAATGACGATGAGAGAATTTAAATACAGAAGAGGAGTGTCTAGCGAAGAGCTAAGAAAAGAAGTCCAACTAGAACTTATTGATAGGTTTCCTGGAATTGCTATTTCTGTTGAAAAAGACTCTCAGGGACCTCCTGGAGGCTACCCTGTAAATATTGAAATTTATGGTGATAATTATGAGGAACTAATTGAAACTGCAATTTCAATGAAGAACTTTCTAAATAAAGAAAATATTGAAGGAATTGAGCAACTTAAAATTGATGTAAGCAGAAGTAAACCTGGATTAGAGTTTCAGGTTGATAGAGAAAAAGCAGGTGAATTAGGAATACCTACTGGACTCGTTGGACAGACGATAAGGAATTCTATAATTGGTTCTAAGGCTGGTGTTTACAAGTTAAAAGGCGAGGATTATCAAATAAATGTTAGGCTTGATGAAGGCTTTAAAAATGACATCAATACTATCATTAATCAGAATATAGTTTTTAGAGATCAATCTAATGGAACAACAAAAGAGATTCCAATTGCATCTGTAGTGACTGAAAAAAATATTACCTCATTCAGTGCTATAAAACATATAGATCTTCAAAGAGTTGTAACACTTTATTCCTCAATATTAGCGGGGTCAAATGCAAATGAAATAGTAAATACTGCTGAAATTTCTCTTTCTGGGTTTGAAGCTCCACAAGGAGTAAATTTTAAATTTACAGGTGAAATAAAACAACAAGCTGAGAACCAATCATTTTTGTCTGGAGCTCTTTTAACGGCAATTGCATTAATTATCCTTATACTTGTTTTTCAATTTAATTCAATTTCTAAACCATTTATAGTTCTTACCTCAATCATTCTAAGTTTTACAGGAGTATTTCTTGGCATAATAATTTTTAATTTAACTTTTAGCATTCTGATGACTATGCTTGGGATAATTTCATTAACTGGAATAATTGTAAACAATGCTGTTGTACTTATAGATTATACTCAATTATTATTTGATAGAAAAAAAATAGACTTAAAGCTTTCAAATAAAGATATCATTGATAAAAACATAGCATTAGAGCTTGTTAAAACAGCTGGAAAAGCAAGGCTAAAACCAGTTCTTTTAACAGCAATCACAACAATATTTGGATTAATACCATTAGCTGTAGGACTAAATATTGATTTCTTCTCTCTTTTTGCTAATTGGAATGCTAACATTTATTTAGGTGGAGATAATGTTATTTTTTGGGGGCCTCTTGCTTGGACAGTTATTTTTGGAATTACATTTGCCACATTTTTAACTTTAATAATAGTCCCTTCAATGTACTACATAATACATCTTGGAAGAATCAAACTAAAAAATATCTAGTTATATTTACATATTAATAATATGAATAGAACTAATAACTGCGGAGAATTATCAAAAGCTAATCTAAACGAAAATGTCAAGCTATCTGGTTGGGTAAATAAAATCAGAGAAAAAGGATTTATAATTTGGATTGATTTACGAGATAGATATGGAATTACTCAACTAGTATTTGATAAGGAAAGATCTAGTGAAAAACTCTTTTCTGCTGCTTCAGAACTTGGAAGAGAATTTGTTATCGAAATTGAAGGAAATGTTATTGAAAGGAAAAGTATTAATGAAAAAATTAAAACTGGACAAATAGAAGTTCTTGTTTCCAGTCTTAGAATTTTAAATAAATCTTTGACTCCTCCTTTCACAATTGAAAATGAATCAGATGGTGGAGAGGAGTTAAGAATGAAATACAGATATCTTGATATTAGAAGAGAACCTGTAAAAGAAAATTTGATTTTTAGGCATAGATTATCTCTTGAGGTAAGGAATTACCTTTCAGATAATAGTTTTATTGATATTGAGACTCCATATTTAATAAAATCAACACCAGAAGGCGCTAGAGATTTTATAGTTCCTAGTAGACTTAATCCTGATCATTATTATGCTTTGCCACAATCACCTCAAATTTTCAAACAATTATTAATGGTTGGAGGAATTGATAAATACTATCAAATTGTCAAGTGTTTTAGAGATGAAGATTTAAGATCAGACAGACAGCCAGAATTCACTCAAATTGATTGTGAAATGTCTTTCGTTAATCAAGATGATATATTTGACCAATTTGAAGGCTTAATCTCAAATTTATTTTCAAAATTCTTAAGTAAAAATGATATTAGTTTTGAGAAAATGACTTACAAATTTGCAATTGAAAATTATGGCACAGATAAACCTGACCTCAGGTATGATTTGATAATTAATGAAATATCATTTGAAGTTAAGGGAAAAGGATTTCAGGTTTTTGACAACAACGATTTCACATCCTGTATAAAAGTTGAAGGTAAATCCGAGATAACAAGAAAGGAAATAGATAATATAACTGATTGGGTTAAGAGGCCGCAAATAGGTGCTAATGGACTTTTATGGATTAAACATAATAACGACTCATCTATTAAATCATCTTTTGATAAATTTTTTAGTCAAGCAGATTTAAAGTCAATATTGGATAAGATCTCTTCAAAACCAGGTGATGTTATATTTATTATGTCAGGTAATAGAAAAAATACACTTGAACAAATGGGTTCATTAAGAATTGAGTTAGCTAATAGATTTGATCTTATTGATAATAATAAAATTTGCCCACTTTGGGTAACAGATTTTCCTCTTTTTGAATGGGATGAAGATGAAAAAAGATTTTTTTCAATGCATCACCCTTTCACCTCTCCAAAACCAGAGTTTTTAGACTTACTTGAATCTGATCCGGAAAAGGTTATTGCTAATGCATATGATCTAGTCCTAAATGGAAATGAAATCGGGGGTGGTTCTATAAGAATACATGATTTTGATACCCAGATGAAAGTATTTGAACTACTTGGTATGGATAAAGAAGAGTATACTAATCAATTTGGATTTTTAATTGAAGCTCTTCAATATGGAGCTCCTCCTCACGGTGGTATTGCGTTTGGTTTAGATAGACTTGCTGCAGTATTAAAAGGAAAAGATGTGATAAGAGACTTTATAGCTTTTCCAAAAAATAATAGCGGTAAAGATCTTATGATTGATGCCCCATCAAAATTGACTAAAGAACAATTAAAGGATCTTTCAAAATAATTAAAATGAAAATTTTAATTAAAATATTATCATACCTGGTGTTTTTTGGAATTTTTTTTGGAATTTTTTATAAGGAAATAATCGATGGTAAAATTGGTGATATTATTATAGGTGTATCTGTGCTAGTAGGTACATTAATTTTTATGCCGCTTTTTCTTGTACAAAGATGGAAAGGTAAAAAATTAAAAGACTATACACTAAGTGAGGAGAATTTAAAAAAAATGAAAGAAAATCAAAAGAGATACTAACGTCTTATTTTCTTAAAAAAGCTATCTAAAAGCTCTTTTGATTCTTTTTCCATAACTCCCTTTATAATATTTATTTTTCTATCTGTTTCCAAAGAGTGTCTAGAGAAACCTCTTTTTTTATCTGCAGCTGCATAAACAATTGTTTTAATTTTTGACCAATAAATTGCACCATAACACATTAAACAGGGCTCTAAAGTTGTGTACAATATACAATTGTCAAGATTTTTACTGTTTAAAGAATTTTGTGCAGATGTAATTGCTATTAATTCAGCATGAGCTGTAGAGTCATTTAAAAGTTCAACCATATTTGATGATCTAGATATTATCTCATTATCATTAACTATTACACATCCAACTGGA
>Ga0163179_10002479_pt1 | contig 12854 bp, 20 predicted proteins | sample AtlANTMetagenome_FD_109643 | JGI IMG/M metagenome (GOLD analysis project Ga0163179, IMG submission 109643) | Marine eukaryotic phytoplankton communities from the Atlantic Ocean - Atlantic ANT 2 Metagenome | ecosystem: Environmental > Aquatic > Marine > Oceanic | place: North Atlantic Ocean...
AAAGAATATGTAAAATATAAAGATACCATGCTTAAACCTATAGTTTTTGTCGGATATAATATTCCTGAAACAAGAAAGAGATATGATGCTTTGATCCAAAAGCTGGAACCTCATATTGTTATAGAGCAAGGAAGATATTATGAAAATGATTGTATTGAAAAAGATGTACATAGGTTATGGAATAATGATTATAAGCACAAAGGGTATCTTAACACCCAGAAAATAATGACAAAAGATTTTCCTGCCTTGGCTTTAGAACATAGCAATTCAAATGAAAATATTATTTTTTTTGAAGATGATGGAGTCTTTTCTAGAAAATTTCCTGAAGCTATAAAATTAGTATCTGAAAGCCTTCAATTGAAAGCTGATTTCATAACACTCTATTCTCCAGATAATGGGTATCATAATAGAAAACTATATAAAAAAAGTAATAAGTTTGCTTACCCTATAGACGGTGACACCTTTTACGGAAATATATGTGTTGCTTTTAATAGAAAAGTTATTAAGTACCTTAAGTCTAATTGGAGAAAAGTAGAAGAAAGTTCTATAGCCTGGGATTGTAGATGGGGCATCTCTATAAAGAAAGGGAAGTTTAAAATGTTTGCTACTACTGATGCTTATGTAGACCACCAACATGGCTATTCTGTTTTAGAGCAAAGAAATAAAAAAATTAAATCTGGAGTGTTTGTAAAATGACAAAATTTCGTTTTGGCAACATGGCTTTTCCTAAAAAATTAAAAGGATATTCAGTTGAAAAAAGTAACTTATCAGATCCTATCGATATAGTAATACCTTGGGTAGATATGACTGATAAGGTATGGCAAGATAATTTTGTAAAGTTTACTAAAGCTAAGATAGACCCAGCGAGATATAAAAACTACGGGGAATTAGAGCTTACACTTTATACGATAAATAAATATATGCCTTGGATAAGAAATATATTCCTGGTTACAGATAACCAGATTCCTCCTGATTATGCTTTCAATTATCCAAAACTTAAAGTTATTGATCATTCAGAAATATTAGGTCCAGAATGTGTAACTCCAACTTTTAACTCTTGTGTTATTGAAGCATATTTGCATAAGATACCAGGGTTATCAGAATGTTTTCTTTATGCAAATGATGATACAGCAGTAGGTAAGCATATTGATAAAGAATTCTTTTTTAAAGATCAACTACCTTGTGCAAACTTCTTAAGAAGAAGTTTGGAATGGCCAGTAAAGGAATACAGCTGGCATCTCTATAACACAATTAAATTAATAGGTAGCTTTTCTAAAAATTATCCTGGATATTCTAATGGTGATATAATTTGGGGAACTCATCAAATAGGAATTATAAAAAAGAAATGCCATGAAGAAATTTGGAAAGTTTTTAATAATGAATTAAAAAAGTTGGTCAAGCATAGAGTAAGAAAGCATGAGAATATGTTTGAGCCTTGCATGCTTTCAAGATTTATAGGGATTTGCAATGGTACTATGACTTTTAATATTGAGCCAAGTAATTCTTACAAAAGCAAATGGAGATATACTAATCCAAAATCATTTTATAGATCGCTTTTAAAAGAAACGCCTATGTTTTATTGTATCAATTTTATTGAAAATAAAGATGTAAATCTTTTCAACTCTTTCAAACAAAAGGTTATGTCTCAATGAGAATATGTTTTGATTTAGATGATACTCTATGCAGTGGAAAGCCTTATGAAAAAGCTTTTCCTATTGAAGGTAGAAGAGAGCTATTAAAATCTTTAAAAGATAAAGGGCACACAATTATTATCTATACTGCTAGAGGTATGGGCAGGTCAAATGGTAGTATTGGTAAATCAATGGCAAGTATTGGTAGAATTACTTTAAACCAATTGGAAAAATGGGATTTTGTTTTTGATGAAATTGTTTTTGGAAAACCCTCAGCAGACATATATGTAGACGATAAAGGTTTAAATGCGCTACGTATTGCTGAATTACATAGGATTTAATTATGGAAGCTAAAGATTTACAAATGGAATTAGCGAAATTAGATATGCGTGTAGCAAATGTTGAATCTAATTTCAGCGAGATTAAGGACCTTCAGCAGAAAACTTTGAAAGAGATAAGTTCTTTACATACTTCACTTTTAGAAAGAGTAAATGATTCTCAGAATGCATTTACTTCTTTAAAAGAAAGACACAATGCATTGGAAAGCAGAGTTCAAAAAGTAGAAAAAGAATCAGACAAAATAGAATTAACTTTACAAAAAACACAGATAAGTTTAGCTAAACTAGCAGTTATTGGCGGTGGTTCAGGCGCTTTGATGGCTGGGTTGGTAAAGCTTTTAGACCTGATAGGAAAGTAAAATGGCTTGGACATTTACTGAAGAGAAATACAATACCCTTCTAGAAAGAATTACTGCTTTAGAAGAGCACCACAACAATATAGCAATAGCTTTAGATAAAGTTGTTACATTAGATCAAGTACATGACTTGATGGTGCTTTTCCAAGGAGATCTAGATAATATTAAAGAAGTTGTTAGCTCAATTCAAAATCGTGTAGTAGCTTTAGAAGAGGAACCTTTAGCTTGAGCACCGACTTCAATGATTGAGTATTGATTTGCTAAACACCAATCGATTACATCTTTTTTATCAGAATGTGAAAATTTTAGATTGTTGTACTCAATAGTTTCTTCTACACCTTTGCCAGCTAGTATTAGCACGCTATTATAGCTATCACTTAATATTGTTTTTATAGCTTGTGTTCTGTCAGGTATGATAAATACCTTTTCGCTATGCGTTATACCTTTTTGAATATCTTTAACAATATTAAGCGGCTTTTCTCTTCTTGGGTTATCATTAGTAAGATAAATCTGATCACTGTGTTGATCTGCAACCGCCCCCATAAACTTTCTTTTTTCTTTTGAGCGATTACCTCCACATCCAAACAGCAATTTTACTTCTTTGTCTAGAAACATTTGTTTAGCAGTAAGTAAAAGGCTTTCAAGGCTTTGCTTTGTGTGAGCATAGTCAATTATTATATCTAAATCTCTTTCTGGTATATGATAATGATTCATTCTGCCTGCAGGTGAGCTGAATGTTTTAAAGCAAGCTTGTAGAAACTGATCAGGAACATTTAACATTTTGCAAGCTATGTATGCTGCTGTAAAATTCTTTGCATTCATCAACCCTTTTAAAGGAGTGACAAAAGGTATTGTTTCCTCTTTGTGTGTTATAGAGAAGTTCATGAATTCCTCACCTATGGACTCTATTTTTATCCTGTAGTCTGATTCTTCATGCTCTCCATAAGTAGTCATGTTACTGGTTACACCGTCTACGATATCTTCGTATCTTTCGATATCCCTACATACAATTGCTTGTCCGCTTTGTCTGAAATCAGGTTGAAAATCTTTTTTGAGTTGATTAAAGATTTTCTTTTTTGAAGCTAGATATTTTTGATCATCGCCATGAAGGTGGGAATGCTCATTGCTTTCATAAGAAGTAAAAATTCCTATATTAAATTCATAATTTTTATATGAACCAACATTAAGTCTGTGTGAAGTAGCTTCTGTTATCTGTATTTGTGCAGGCATGGTATTGTGATTCCATTCATACACATCTACTTTTCTTTTATTATTTTTGAGAACAGGTTTCCCGTTATAGAAAGAAGTAAAATCTACACCAGATATGCCATAGAGACTATAGGTGTTAATATTAGAGCTAAGAAAAACTCTTTCTATGATCTGTACTGTGGTAGTTTTACCTTTAGTTCCTGTGACGCCTATAGTTATCATAACATTTCCAATAAGTTGAAATCATTTATATTGTTTATTCTTAAAAGTTCAACAGAATTACTGTATATAATATATGGATCTATATTATGAACTTCTTTCATAATAGAAGTATCTTCTTTTGCTGTTTTGTTTTTTGTTAAAATATGTGCTTCCTTTAAAAGCTTTGTATCGAAACATTGAAAATTTTGTATAATCGTTATTTCTTCATTAAGGAATTTCCCATTAACGTACAGTGCTGAGTGGTCTGTTCTGGATCCAAAAGTTACGGAAGGCTTATGCGTTTCTGAAAGTATCTTATAATGATGGGAGCTCACAAAAGGTCTACTTGCTTCATGTATAATAACTCTTTCGCTATTAATTAGCTCTAATCCATTTTTGATGGATTCGTTTCTTGTTTTCCCTGGTTCTGAATCGAGCCCAACAATAATAACGTCTCCATCAATTTGTTCTTTAGCTATAGAATAAAGCTTTTGCCATATCAAAGAGCCTCTCCATTTTGTATAGAGAAGATTGTTGTGAAAAGAAGAGTCATTTCCACTTGCCATTATAAGGCAACTGGTTTTCATTTTTTATCCTTTGTCTTTTAAGATATCAGAGAAAGGATTTTTAACATCTACTTCTTTTTCTACAGCTTTTTTAGCATTAAGTCTTTCTGTAAGTTCTTTTACTTTTCTTTGAGCTTGATCAGCCTTCTTCTTTGCAGTCTCTTCTCTTTCTCTAAAGAGTTTTGCTTCTTTTCTATATCTGTTAATTTCTCTTTCTAGAAAAATACTATGACTAGACATAGCAGCAGATTGCGTAGGGCTCCCACTTCTCTTTTTTTCTTTACACTTTGTGCAACCCATTTGTTACTCCGTTGTATCTACTAATGAATCTTTAAGTGCTTTTAGATCTTTTTTGAGTCTTGTGTTTTCTGACTTCAATTTAGTATTTATAAATTTTAGTGCATCGCATTCTTGTCTGCATTTATCTAATTCTTCAAGCACTGAAACAGATTCTTCAGTGCTTTTCATTAAAGCGCTTAACTTGCCTTTTAATGAAGCTAATTCTTTATTAAGTTTAAATTTATCACTCATTTTATTTCCTTAAAAAGTTGGAGATCTGAATGGAATCAGCTCAACATATGGTTCCCAGTCTTCACTGTCTGGAGTAAAGTTTCCATCAGTGTCGGTAATCTTATAAAGACCATCTTTTTGAATTTTGATAGCAATTACATCATCTTCTGATATCACATCTGCAATTCTTTCAGATAGCCATCGCTTTCCTCTTACTTCCCATTCAGAATTTTTGTTTTTTGTATCAAAATCTATCGCTTTGACTTCCTTGGTTTGTAAAGAAGTATCAGCGCTACATAATGATACAACACCTTCTGTGAAATGTCTACATCTTCTAAGCCAATTATAGATTGCTGATGAAAGGTCAGCCTGGCTGATATCATTTGTTAAAGTTTTGCCACCAGGTATAGCGAACCTTACTGGCTTATTAACTTTAGTGCCTTGAATTTTTTTAACTAATGCTTCTTGATGCGATATTGAATTCGGACCAGACAACTGATCTATTGCTTTCGCTTTAGTAGTAGCCATATTTGTTTTTCCTCTTTATGTAAATTTCTTCTATGAAGTTTTGTTAATTTAGATCTAGCTGTAGAGCTATATCCTTGTTTAAGTAGGTAGAATAAGTACGATTGCCAAGGTGTCAACCCTATGTTATGCAGAAGTAAATAATCTGGTATTTTAAATGTAACAGCTATCTCAAAATCATATTTATCTTCTAGACTATATATAGCATCTCTATTTATTAATCTCAAGATTTTTCTTATGTGGTGATAAATCCCTAATTTAAAATCTCTAGCTACAATATATTCTATCATTATAGGTTTCGCAGATGTTGGCTTATGCTTAAATTTTCTTATTCTTTCAATAAATATATATTGAAGCTCATTTATAATTGTAGAATTGTCATCAACCCATTCTGCCCAAGAGTTAATTTTTTCCAAAGCCTCATTGGGCTTTGGAGATAGTAAGCGGCATAGGGTAACGAAATTTATTTCGTTTATGTTTTCTTTTTGTATAATCTGTGTTTTCCATGTATTGAATACTGGCTGCATCATTTCTAAAAGATTTGTCAGATTAGCTGATTTGTTTGAAATACATTTCAGCCATTCTTGAGCAAAAATTTTACTATCTACCTCTAAAGGTAGAGGTCTTGTAGATGTTGATACTTTCTTATACATGGTTCACACATTCATTTATTCCTTATCTATGTAAGCTTTAAAAAATTTAACCCAGTCGTCTAAAAGCATAGTACAGAGTATGCTCTTTCGATCATCCTTTGTTATTGCTACAGGTATCTTACCATTAGCAGTACAATCATTGATAGCTTGCTCTAGTGCAGCTTTTATATTACAGCGCTTGTGTCTTTTCGCTTCGATGTGTATATAATCGATTTCTACATCTGACACTTCAGCTCCACCACCTCTAGTCTGAGCAAGCCCTCTACGGGCTTCTAACGTCGTTTCTTCTGTAAGGTAGTTCGCTATCCAGCGTTCGAAATTTGCGCCTTTAGCTCGTGCTCCTCGTCCTCTTGAAGCCATTCTTTTATCTCCTTCTTTGTTTTAGGGTAATTAACCATATCAATTATATTAAATTTAAGAGCATCCTTTGCTGTGAAATAAGTAGAAGTGCTATCTTTAAAATGCTTATTCCATAAATGCTTCTTCATCTTGGTTCTATCCAAAAGGATAGAATCATATCTTTCTTGATAGATTTTGTAAGCATTAGAGACAGAAGTTGCTTGATGCTTAGAAAGGAAAACATCAGAAGGGAATATAGCTTGATGATAATAATACAAAGTATTAGGACAAGATATTTTAGTGTCTCCAGCTAAAAGTATTAATAGGGCTCCTGAAGCACAGGAGCCTATCGCTATAGTTACAACTCTTGATTGAATCATTCTTATAGTATCATATATCGCTAAGGAGTCGGTTAAAGTTCCGCCATCACTATTTATATAAATATAAATAGTATCTTCTTTTTCTGTATCCATCTCTAACAACTGGGATATAGTTGTAAGGCACATAGCTCTATCAATTTCTCCAAAGATAGAGACAGCTCTTGTTGATGGTCCGAAGTATGTAGCTTCTGTAAGCTGGTATACTTCTTTTATTTCTTCTTTAAGTTCAGTAGTCATTTTATTATTCGCTTTGAAAGAGTATTTCTTTCAAAAGGTTTGAGTTTAGTTTAGACTTTTTTTTATAACTTATCTCTCTATATTCAAAGCCAGCATTTTCTAATGCAGTTTTCTTTTTATTATCTCTGTAGCGAATATTATTATACTCTTTTCTTGTTTCTTCCCAAGAAGAATTTCCAAAATTAGTTATTTTATAGTGTTGTTGTCCATGAAGTTCTAATACAATTCCTAATTCATCTATGTACCAATCTATATAATGGTTATCTTTGTAGGATGACACTAATGAGGAAACAGGTACTTCTTGGTAGCAAGATAAGTTTTTAAAAAAGGGGTCGTTAGTAAAAATATTTCTAACGATCTCATGAAAGCCTGAAGAGGAATCAATTTTTTTAAATTGATTTTTCCAATTACTTCTTTTTTGCAACTTTAATCTCCTTGTTTGCAACAATGGTAAGTATTGCTTTTTGTTCTAAGAATCTTCGTAGATCTTGGAATTCATTTTCGTCTTTTATTTCTTTAAATAATGTTGGACAGCTTGAATCTATTTCTTCTATATAGACTTTGGTTGAGGGCATATGCTGAAAGCAGCAATACTCTTTAAAGCCTCTAACTACAGTGGCTAAATGAAGCCAAGGTCCTCCTTGAAAAATACCTGGAGGAAACTGTTGTCTTATATCATTAACTAGAATAAAATTTGTGCCGAATGATTTAGACATATTATATTCCTAGTAGCAATCCTTTTTAAAAGGACAGCTATGGTTACATGGAATAACAGGATATCTATAATCTGATTCCATTGTCTTTATTAAAGATTTTATAGTTTCAAATTTTTTACTTGTTATGTCATTTGAATCCATTAATTGATACTCAAGATTTCCATTCTTTGTAAATGAAAATATATGTAGAATAACTTGAGACCTATTTGTTTGCAAATGTTTTTGAACGAATGGTTGTAACATTTTTATTTTTAAAATATTTGCTGGATCGTTTAATATAGAATGTTTAGTACCATAAGGTGAAAAAGTTACAGCATGTATAGTTTGCCGCTCTTTTGATCTAAACAGTCCAGATATGTATAGTTTTATTGGAGTTTTGTTAATTTTTACTACTGGCTCTATAGGTCCCAACACAGTAATATATTTAGACAAAGGGAATATATTAAAAAAATCTTTTAACCATAAAATGGCTAGATTCATATTTTTATTTATCTGTGGTTCCAATAAATTGTAGTTTTTATTTATTCTTTTTACAGAGAATAAGATAGTTGATTGTAAATCTGCAGCAGGATTTTTAAGTTCTTTTTTTAAATTTTTTACGAAGAGCTTTTCTATACTTGCTTGTACTAGTTCTTGACCAAAAGTAATATTATCTTTACCACCTCTTCTGTAGAATTCAGAACATTTTGAGAATGATCTTAAGTCATTTTCGTCTATGACCTTACCTGCTGTTGATATTGTAGATAGATTCATTTTAATTAGGATTATTTACTGCGTAAGTAATACCTACTGTAGTTCCTGTAGCAACAATAAACCCTACTGCAAACCATAAAACAGGATGCTCGTACCAAGGTTTACTTAAGATTGCTGTTGATTCTTTGTGTAGTTTGAAAAGCCGATCACCTCTTTGAATTTCTTCTTTTAGTAGAAGCTTTAGTCTCTTTTCTCTAGATTCGCACAATTGTTTCTCTAGTTCTAATTGTAATTTTAATTTAGGTAAATCTATCTTTAAACAATTTAACCCCTGTGAAGCTGCACTTTCTGGTAGAAGTACTCCCTCACAGGGGGTTGTTACTGCTATGCTTTTAGTACATTTTTGAGGAATATTTCCATAACTTTTAATAGGAAGTATTAAAATGCTTAAACATAAGACTATTGATATAACTTTAGGTATCATTTTTTTTAAGTAAAAATTTATTCCATTCTGCTGCAATAGCAACTGGACCTCTTTGAGATATTTCTTTTAATTTTTCTTCTTCTTCTTTTAAAGAATCTATTCTTTCTTCAAACTCTTTCTTAACAGCTTCTTCTTCTAGTTCTGATTTTTCAATTATTTCTCTTATATTATCGCTTCTATCTTTTTCTATATCAGAAATTTCTTTCTGAATTTTTATAATTTTTTTCTGATCAGAAGATTTCCTTAATAAGGAAAATATTATTGAGCCTAAAAAGAGAAAACAGAAGAGACTCCACTCTGGTAATTTCTTTATATGATCCCAACAAAATTTAAACCAAGTCTTTAACTTTAGCATCAAGTCCACCTAGTGGCTTTATCTTCTTTAGAAGTTTTGTTCTTGAAGACTTCTTCAACATGCTTAGAAATAAATATTGGTTCCATGTCATAGTTGGAGAGCTTTGCTTCTCTGCAAGTTATGACATTATATCTATTTGTATCCATAAATGAAGATGGACTAAAATCAATTAGATTTCTTTTTAGTAAAGCTTTTTTAAGCCTATCGACTGTATTAGATATAATTACTGTGCCAGTCTCTAGAAAATAGAATTTCTTATTTTCAACACAATATATTCCAAGATCTTGCTCTCTCATGATTATCCTATGCGAATTGAATCGTTGTCAAAATGTTTTGTTGAACACTCAATTATTCTAACAGGTTCAGCTTCTTCTTTCAAACATTTAAGCTTGTGAGGAAGTCCTGGTGCTATAACAAATGAGTTATATTTTTCAACTTTGATTTCATATATTTTTTTATTGTTTATATACTCTATTACAAGTGTTCCATCTACCACTATCATGGTTTCATGTTTTTCTAAATGAAAATGCATAGATGTGGAAAAGCCAGGGTTTATTATTAGCTGCTTAGTACAATACTTGTCATGGTTTTGATAAATGACTTCTTTGCCCCATGTTTTTTCTACAGTACCAGGGGTAATTGGTCCACTTTTTATATATTCTGAATTACCAGCCCCAGTAGCAGCCTTGGTTTGCACCAAGGGCTGCTCACTGGTAGCTTGGCTTTTACTGGTTTTCGACTTCATTGAATTCTGTTGCTTGTATATAAACTAAATTTGTTCCATCAGTCTGAACTCTTCCCTGCTCTTTAGCATCTCTAAAATCTTCTGCTTCTGTCAAAGCAATTTTATTAGTTTTAGGTTTAAGTGAGACAGTTTTAGGATCTAAGTCTAACACTAATTTTTCTTTATAGCCAGAAATTTTATTTTTAGTAAAATGTAGAAGAAGTCTTGGGTTTATCTTTCCATCTTCATCTGTCCAAAAGATTTCAGCATGTTCTTTTCTGTCATGCATGTCATTGTATACATGAAAAATAGCATTAGGTCTATACATCAATGCTCTAGCATCAGCTAGGTCATCATCTACTGGCAACCTTAATTTAGAATTGTCCATAGGCATATTCTTTCTATATTCTGCTGTAGCAATAAAGCATGCATGATATTTTGTACATAGGCTTTTCTGTTGATTAGATATCTGTGTCATTCTAGATGTTTGGTCTGAATTCATAAAGTCCATATAATTATGTGTGTTATCACATATAACCATGATCTTCCTTTCTGGATATCTCTGCCTATAGTACCTTAAGTTCCTTTCGAGTACTGTCAAGGTAGCTCCATCTTCTGCATCTACAATGATAAGCTTTTCTTCACTTATTAAATCTCTAAAAATAGAATTAGCTTGCTCATAAGCCTCATGGTATTTCTGCTCCATAGGAGTTAAATATACATGGGGTTGAACTACCATGCCTATAGTAAGTTTTGGTCCTGTAGGGTTTACTATTTTATATAGATTTGTCTTTATTCTCGGCTCAATCTGTTCGTATGAATCATCTGTTGAATGTATTATCACTAAAGCGTTTGGATCACTAAGAGCTGTATCACAACCTATATATAAGCAGACTGCTGTTTTGCCACTATTAGCTCTTCCGCCTACGTAAATTAAACACCCTCTAGTCCAACTCATTCCTCCGCCCATTGCATTTTCAAAAGCTGTAAATGCTCCCATTTTGAACGAAGCCATATCTTCATCGTTTTCATTAACTTGTCTAAGTTCTTGTATCGCCTCAAATCTAGCTATTTGATAATTGATGCCGACAGTATTCTTTTTATATTCTTTTTCTATTCTATTTAAATCTTGTTCATGATTACCAACATGAGCTTTGATATTGTCAGGATCTTCAGTAACTGCTTGCAAATATTTGTCTGCAGATAGTTTTAGTTTGTCTAATCTTTCTGCATATTTATTGCTTCTCAAGGCCATAACATCAGTGCTAATAGCTTGATGTGAAACATTTGTAAATTGAGCTAATGTCTCTATGAGCATCTCTCTTTTTACAGCAGCTTCTTCAGCAGCAATTGTTGGAATCATTCTAGAGCAAATAATATCTGGTGAATCATTTTCTGAAGCTTGAGAAAGTATCCATTCAAAAGCAGGTGTTTTTATTAAATCTAAATAATCAGCTGGATCTTTTGATGAAGATAAACATTCATCTGGATCTTTACATGGATCTTCTGGTGGCATAACTATAAATGCTGAAACACCATTTGTAGCTTTTAATGTATTCTCAAGAACTCTTTGCGTTGCTAGGTATCCTGCGTTATCCCAATCGAAACTCAAGAATAACTTTCTTATACCTAGACCTTTTAGGATTAGTAAATGTTGTTCTGTGAATGCTGTTCCACAAACAGCTACAGCATTAGTAATGCCTAATCTATGTAGTTGTGCTAAGTCTCCAGGTCCTTCTACTATGTAGATCCCTGATTTTTTACCTTCTTTTATTGCTATATCTAAACCGAGTAAAGCTCTGCTCTTGTCATATATAGGGTTTTCAGCAGTATTAATATATTTAGAAGCATTAGTATCAACTATAGATCTTGTTATGAAGCCAACAGGCCTGCCTCTTTGATCTCTGACTATAAAATTAATTTTATCTTTTCCAAAATAAGAAATATATTTGTTTCTTATTAGCATGGATCTATTCACTTCGTTAGCATCCCAGCCTCTTTCAGCTAGCTTAGCTATTAGCTCATCTTCATCTATAGAACCAAGAGTAAGTGTATCTTGAACCCAGTTTCTTTCTTTTGCATAATCTAATGCTTCAGATTCGTCATGTTCTGGGTCTATGGAAATAATGTCACATATATCTTGAGTAAGTTTATAGAACTTAACTTTTTCTTTATCATTTAAAGATGGCTCTCCAAGTTTTACAGGTATGCTTAAAGTTTCAGCTAAAGATGGAATTGTTTGTGTTATCCATTCTGGACCTGATGATGGCAAGTTTTCTAAAATTGCTGCTACAGCAAATATATCTCCAGACCACCCACAAGAAAAACATTTTACTGTCTGATCGTCTGTTTTAGGATTGAAGTACATGCTTGGATCATTATCATTATGAACAAAGCATTTAAATTTTCTTGCATTTGCTCTAATACCCAATTTTATAACAAGATAATCTCTTAATCTTGATCTTAAGACATGTACAACTTCTTCTAAATTTGTAATGTACATTCTTTTTTTATCCTTTTTGTTGTAGTAGATGTGTAAGGCATTGATATAACATTTTGACAAACTTCAATAGCAAATTTTGCATAATCTATTAAAGATTTATTTGATAGATTTTTATATGCAAAAATACAAGCTGCTATTGTTGCTGTAAAAGTGTCGCCTGATCCACATGTATTAATAATTTTTGTTCCAGGAGGAACATCAAGAATTTTTATAATTTTTTTATTTTTTATTATTCGCACTGGAGAAGGTCCATCAGTCCAAAAAACTAAATCAAAATTTTTTGCCCAATCTTCATTATATTCTTCTCCTGTTGCATGCCATATCTTATAGCCACAAGTAGAGAGCCAATCTAAATCTAGACTTCTGTATTTAGAATCCACTATGACTACTGGTATTTCTGGAAGCTGAATATCATAAGTAGCTGTAAGTGTGCC
>Ga0163179_10002480_pt1 | contig 12853 bp, 3 predicted proteins | sample AtlANTMetagenome_FD_109643 | JGI IMG/M metagenome (GOLD analysis project Ga0163179, IMG submission 109643) | Marine eukaryotic phytoplankton communities from the Atlantic Ocean - Atlantic ANT 2 Metagenome | ecosystem: Environmental > Aquatic > Marine > Oceanic | place: North Atlantic Ocean...
GTGATCTCCTTGGAGAGCGTCTATCGGCCGGACAACGGTGATTTCGAAGCTGGATTCCTGGCGTCGGTCGGCCGTTTTCGTGAACTGTTCGGTTAATCTTCAGGCGATCGAGGCGGAGAGAATCTTTTCCCGCGAGTGGTCTGCGGCGTTTCATTTTTCGAACGTCGCGCCGACTGCTGCGGGCGCACTCGCTTCATCACGACGGAAGCTCCAGTGTATAATCTTTTCCGGTGATTATCAGGCACGCGCGATCTGGATAATGCTGCATTTCATCTTTGTTCTCCAGAGAATTTTTGATCTGTTTGAGCGGTGTTTGGTACATTCTGATCGTGACCAGGGAAGGTGCCCGCCCGCTTAGCGCGGAGTCATCGATAGACATACCTAAGCCAACGTTTGATGGGGAAATCGGCAGAAACGTTGGCAGTGTTTGCAAAGGTCTTTTTCCAGATGTTGTCCATGTCATTTCAACATTTGCGTCGCTTATGGGGCCGTCCTCGCAACCAAACTCGTCAACGTCATCGCGCGTTGGAGATGCTGGAACCTCGTCAGATGCTTTCCGCCCAGCCCATGATCACCGAGATCATGGCCAGCAATCGGCAGACGCTGGAAGATGGTAACGGAAGATCCTCGGACTGGATTGAAATCTACAATGCGGGCGATCAGACCGCAGATTTGACCGGTTGGTTTCTGACGGATGATCCACAGACTTTGAATCGTTGGCGCTTTCCGGAGGTTCGAGTCGAGCCCGAGCAGTATCTGTTGGTCTTCGCTTCGGCCGGGAGTTTTCCGGGAGCGATTGATCAGGATGGATTGCTGCACGCAAACTTCAAGCTTTCTTCTTCAGGTGAAACGTTAATGCTGGTAAAGCCGGATCAGACGGTGGCACAGAAGCTTGAGTTTCCAAAGCAGTATCGCGATGTTTCCTATGGTTTTGCTATGCCCAATCTTGATCAGGTTGGCTTTTTTACCAGTGCGAGTCCGGGCGACGCGAATGGTGAGTTGAGGTCCGGAGTCACGCAACAAGAAGTCACGATGGCGACTCCTAGCGGCAGCTTTACCGAGCCGTTTCTGCTGGAACTGAACGCGGCGGAAGAGGGACAAATCGTCTATACCCTGGACGGATCGGTACCGGGAGAAGATGCGACGCCCTATGTCGAACCCATTTCCATTTCTAAGTCGACCCAAGTGCGAGCTCGCCTTTTGCAGGTGGACCGAGTGTTAGGGCCAACCTCAACAAGCAACTACGTCAAACTCGATGCGGAGGTGGCGGACTTCAAATCTCAATTGCCGATCATGGTGATCGATAATTTTGGCGCCGGGAGGATTCCCAATCGAGGTTGGAATCAAACGAATGCTAAGGTCAAGCAACTGCCGCGACAGTCTGCCAGCTTGATGCTTTTTGACACGGATGATTCAGACGCTCGTTTGCGCCATGCTGCTGATTTATCATCGCGAATCGGAATTCGGGTACGGGGTGCCTTTTCGACGACCTTCCGCGAGAATAATTATTCCGTCGAAAGTTGGGGTGATGGTGACGACAGCGATGCCAAAATTTCTCCACTAGGAATTGCTGCCGATTCCGACTGGGTCCTGTACGCTCCGAATCCTGAGCACGATCAAACGTTGATTGACAACGCGTTCCTTTTTGAACTTAGCAATCAAATGGGGAATTGGGCTCCTGAGGTTCGCTATGTCGAGGCCTTTGTGAATACCGCTGGGGACGAAGTCACCATGGATGACTACGTCGGGCTCTATGCGATCACCGAAAAGGTGAAGCGGGCGGGGGACCGCATCAGCTTTGACGAATTCGGCTTGGATGGGAAAAGCGGGGGTTGGTTGTTGGGAATTAATCGGATGGATCCCATTGCACTGGACGGCAGTCTTCCCAAGAACTTCCACACCGCCGGCCCCGATGGTCGGCTTCGTACTGAACGTGATCTTTCGAATAGCTCGAGTCGGGGCGATGATATTCCACGCCAATACAATGCCTATATTAACTATGACGATCCCACCGGACAGGATATCAACCCGCAACAGCGCGATGCGATTTCCGCCTGGTTCGACACCATGGAGAGCGTTCTTTACGAACGAGCCGAGGGAGTTGCCTGGAACGATCCCCTTGAGGGCTACGCGAAGTACATCGACGTCGATAACTTCATTGACTACTTCATTCTGAACGACATCTCTCACAACGGCGACGGGTTACTGCTCTCAATGTGGTTGTACAACGCCGATCCAAATGGCGATGGAAAATTGCAGTTTGGTCCGATTTGGGACGCGGATCTCGGCAGTTACACGGGTGATGCGGCGAATGAGCTTATGCGGCGAAAAGATCGCTTGTGGTACGGCAAGCTGTTTGAAGATCCGGAATTTGTGTTGCGTTATACCGAACGTTGGCAGCAATGGCGTCGGACCGTTTTGAGCGATAGCAACATCGAGCAGGTGATCGACGGTTTCTACGAGAAAATCGGTGACGATGCGGCAGCGCGGGACCGCGTCCGCAATTGGCGCAGCCGTTTGGATCGGATGGGTTCCTGGCTCAAGGAACGTGCGAACGCGATCGATCAACTCTTCGTACCCGCCCCTGAATTCAGTCATCCCGGTGGCGTGGTACCACCGGGCTTTAAGGTGAAAGTGGGTGCCGAAAGAGGTGCCGTTTTCCTGACGTTGGATGGAACGGACCCACGCGGGCCCGATGGCAATCCGGTTCCGACCGCGCAAAAAATTGAAAATACCATCGTCCCCGTCCTACCCGTCGGGGCTACTGCCAGTATCCTCATCCCCGATGACACGGTGGATGCACAGATTGGGACGAGTTGGGTCCAGCCTGATTTCGTTGAAGGAGCAGGCGGCGAGACATGGATCTCGGGGGCGACGGGCGTCGGTTATGATCGCCGTGGTCGTTTGACCGATTTGATTCAAACCGACCTCGGCGATGTCGACTATTCCGTCTACATCAGAATTCCGTTTGACGTAAGCGAACAACAACTCACTCGATTACAGTTCATCTCTCTTGAGATGCAATACGACGATGGCTTTGTGGCTTACTTGAATGGGGAAGAGATCGCACGCGTCAATGCTCCAGGCGGTATTCGCCAGCCTGTGCCCGTGGGAGTCAACTCCACTGCGACTCATCGAGTAACGACGGATGAGTTTGATCCGTTTACCTGGGAGGGGAATCGAATCAAAGAAGGTCGGAATGTGTTAGCCATACAAGGCTTGAATTGGAAACGCACTGATTCCGATATGATCATCCGACCTCGACTCGTCGGCGTTCAAGTCGACTCGACAGCGATAACGATCGATGAACCAACTCGGATCCTGGCGCGCACCCAGGCGGATGGGGAGTGGAGTGGACCCACTGCCGTAGAATTTTTACCGCGAATTGACGGAGACCTGAATGGTGACGGTCAGATTTCAGCTGATGATGTTGACCGACTTTGCAAAGCCATCCGAGAAAATGATTCGCAATTTGATTTGACTCGCGATGGACAATTAGATCGGGCAGACCTCGATTTCTTGGTGACTGAGCAGCTGGGCACTACTTACGGTGACGCCAATCTCGACCGAGTGTTCGATTCCAGTGATTTGGTCCGCGTCTTTACAGCGGGTCAGTATGATGATGGAATCGAAGGCAATTCCAGTTGGGCGACGGGCGATTGGAATTGTGACGGTGAATTCGATAGTGCCGATTTGGTATTTGCCTTCCAGCAAGGTGGTTACGCCGATTGAACAGAACTGGCACAAAGCGGACGAAAATTTTGCTCCGGTTAATTAGAATACAAATGACCGCCGTCCCAGATAAGAGCGCACAATTAAGATGACCAGACTGTTTTATTCTCCGTCTATTGGGCTTATTTGTTTCAGTTTTTTGGCGTTGGGCTGCTCCTCGCAGCAGTCTGAGCAACCGCAGCCCTCCACAACGGTTGCTGATGAAGCAAATGTTTCGATGTCTGCGAATGACTCCGCACCGTTAATGGAGTCGCTTGATCCTGCCAAATTGGGGATCGACTTTGTGCACTTGTGGAAACCCAAGGATCGGTACGAGGCACTGATGCTCAAGACCGGCTTCACCGGAGGTGGAGTCTGTATGGGTGACTATGACGGGGATGGCCTTTCCGACGTCGTGCTGACGCGGCCTCATGGCGGTTTGCAGTTATATCGCAACCTTGGCGACTTTCGCTTTGAGAATGTGACCGCCAAGGCGGGGATCTCGGCCAGCGACCATTGGACAACGGGCGTTGCCATGGTCGACCTCAATCGCGATCACCAACTCGATTTGGTGGTCTGTGCCTATGATCAGCCCAACCTCGTTTATTTGAATCAAGGTGATGGCACCTTCCAGGAAGTCGGAGAATCACTTGGGCTGAATTTTAGGGGAGCCAGCATCAAGATTGCGTGGGCGGACTACGACAACGATGGTGATCTGGACGGCTATCTGACCACCAATCGCATCGAGCCCAAGGGAACAGTGAACGTCCGTTATTTGGGAAAGCCCGGAAATTATTCGGTGGCTCCTGAGTTCCTGGAACAGGTTGGCGTGTTGACCCTGCCAACCGGTGAGCAAAAGTTCTTCAAGGCCGGACAGTCTGACTATCTCTTTAAGAATATGCTCGTGGAAACGGGTGAGTTGAAGTTTCAGAATGTGACAAAAGAAGCCCAACTTGATGGATATTGGCACGGGTTGGATGTTACCTGGTGGGATGCCAATGGTGATGCTTACCCTGATCTCTATGTGGCGAACGATTTCACCGATCCAGACCAGTTCTTTATCAACAATGGCGATGGCACCTTCACCGATGTGACCGGTCAGGCGTTACCGAGTATCCCCTGGTTTACCATGGGCGCGGCGTTTGCCGACCTGAATCGTGATGGTCGTCTCGATCTTCTGGCCACGGATATGGCAGGAACCACCCACTACCGGCAAAAAATGGCGATGGGTAGCATGGACGAATTGGCTTGGTTCCTGGATTGGATGGAACCGCGACAACACATGCGCAACGCACTCTTCCTGAATACCGGCACGGATCGATTCATGGAGGTTGCCCAGGCAGCTGGCCTCGCAAACTCGGACTGGACTTGGTCTGTCAAATTTGCGGATTTGGATAACGATGGCTTCGAAGACGCGTACATGACCAACGGGTTCACACGCGATTACCTCGATAGCGATTTCAATTTGCGGCTTCAACAAGCAGGCAACAAGGATTCACTGGCCTGGTATAAGGCCCCGGTCCTTGAGGAGGCAAATCTCGCCTTCCAAAATCAGCAAAGCAAAGATGACCAGATTCACTTCGAAGATGTCTCGAAAGCATGGGGTGTGTCTTCCGTTGGAATCAGTTTTGGTGCCGCCTTTGGTGACCTCGATAACGATGGCGATTTGGATTTAATCGTTAATAACTTTGAGAAGGCACCGAGCGTCTACCGTAATCGTTGTCCCGAAACGACTCGCCGGCTGAAAATCACGCTCCGCGGCAAAGAAAGTAATTCCCAGGGATATGGTGCGGTGGTGAAAATCGGCGATCAAATGCGATGGGTGAATCCCCATAACGGTTATTTGTCGTCCAACGATCCGGCAGTTCATTTTGGACTTGGAGATCAAGATGTCATTCCCGAAATTGAAGTTCGCTGGCCCAGTGGGCAAGTCCAGACGTTGAAGGATGTGGCCACGAATCAAACGATTACGATTTCCGAAGCCGGGGCGTCGGAAACGGTTCACGTGTCGGACCAGGAAACCTTGTTTGTTCCATTTCACGAACCCTTTCGCGAAGTCAAACACGAAGAGAGGTTGTTCGATGATTTCGCCGTGCAACCGTTGCTTCCCAACAAACTCTCTCAACTCGGACCAGGAATGGCCTGGGCCGACGTGAATGATGATGGTCTTATGGATCTTTATCTGGGGGGAGCAGCAGGACAGGCCGGCCAATTGCTCGTGGCCAGCGACAACGGTCAATATCTTGCACCGCAAACGGCTCCTTTCTTGGCGGACGCCGAGTCCGAGGATATGGGTTGCCTGTTTTTGGATTGTGACAGTGATGGAGACCTTGACCTGTTTGTTGTGAGCGGCGGGGTCGAGGGAACTGAAGAAGGCACAACGCTTCGCGATCGGCTCTACGTCAACGACGGTTGGACCGCCGAGGGTGTGGTGAATTGGCGGCTTGCTCGCGATCAATTGCCCGATCTGCGTGACAGTGGGGGGCCCGTGGCCGCGGCCGACGTGGACCGTGATGGTGATTTGGATTTAGTCGTCGGTAGCCGCGTATTGCCGGGACAATATCCGCTTAGCTCCCCCAGCCGACTGTTGATCAATCAAGGGGGAACCTTTGAGGATCAAACGCAAGCTCGGTCACCGGCGCTGCTTGAGGCCGGAATGGTCACCTCCGCCGTCTGGAGTGACGTGAATAACGATGGCTGGTGCGATCTCGTGCTTGCCTCCGAATATGGTCCACTGAGACTTTTTCTGAATCGGGATGGCCATCTCGAAGAACAAACCGAAGCGGCCGGACTCGCGGCAGATCCGGGCTGGTGGAACGGCCTGCTGGCGACTGATCTCGATGCGGATGGTGACATTGATTTTGTCGCTACGAATTTTGGAAATAACACGAAGTATCATCCGGATGATGAACATCCCCAATTGATCTTCTTTGCAGACTTCGACCGTAGCGGTAAGTCGGACATTGTTGAAGCCAAGGCAACGTCGGCTGCTTTGTTGCCGACCCGGGGACGCAGCTGTTCCAGTAATGCGATGCCCGTCTTGCGAGATCGATTTAAGACCTACCACAGCTTTGCTTCGGCGGCGCTTCAGGATATTTACACCGAAGCACGACTCGAAGATGCGGTTCAACGTCGGGTAACCAATTTGAAGACGGCTGCTCTAATCAATGATGGTAACGGCCATTTTGAAATGCGCAAGCTACCCGGTTTGGCTCAAGCTGCCCCCGGATTTGGTGTCCAGGATCTGGTCGTGGGAGAGCGAGGAGCCAGTTTGTTCGTGGCCCAGAACTTCTACACCGCCCAACGCGAAACAGGTCGAATGAATGGGGGTGTGGGAGCCCTTCTCGTTCCTCAGGCAACGTCCGACACGACGGCCGATTTTGGAGCCGTCTGGCCGGATGCGAGCGGAATCCTCGTCCCGGAAGATGCCAAATCAGTCGCAGCTGTCGACATCAATGGTGATGGTTGGCAGGATCTTGTTGTCGCCGTCAACGATGGTTCTCCTCGCTGTTTTCTTCAACAACCGCCAGAGTCACCAGCTCCCCTCAGAGTAAATTTGCAGGGTTTGCCCGGTAATGCCTCAGCCGTCGGTGCCCAAATTCTCGCCGTCGAGCATGACGGTCAGCAATCCCTCCACGTTCTCATGGCGGGTGAAGGCTATTTAACGCAACGACCCCCGTACGTTTATCTCGACGAAATTCCGGAACGCTTGATCGTCCAGTGGCCTGATGGGCAGCGTTCAGAGCATGAGGTGAATAGCAACGTCACCGGATCGATGACGTTGAAGCATCCCGCCTTGCCCTAGTTGCTCGACTCGGCTGTTGTCTTAACGGAATAATTTCTGTCAGTGCAATTCTGCGCAGGTTCTGTCTCACCGTGGGGAATAGGCGTTCAGATATTTGTACGGGCTATTTGCCAATGTGAGATGGAAAACGAATTGTTATTTTTCGTACAAGTGTCATAATAGGCTCCAGCAAAAAACGGAGTTGCTAATCCTCGACCGATACATTTTCGGAAAACGCTACTGAAAAACGCCAATACAAGTGTCGTGACATGACCCTGCGGTCATCGAGCGGCTTTTGTATTGGCGTTTTTTTTTGGCCCGAGGTCAGCAGCTCTTAAATCAATTTATCGGGAGCTTTACGATGAAACGACAGCTTTGTGCTTTGGCGATGGTTGCGGTCCTTGCAGGATCCACAGTTGCTGCTGACCAGTTTTACCCAATCAGCAGTGTTTCTGCTTCCACACAGGACTCTGACCTGTGGCCCGTATCCAACCTGATTCAGGGACCGGGGACTGGCTTCAACGCGGATGCACCTTACGAAAAACTTGCTGGTGGTCCTGATGGTCTTTGGGTGACTGACGCTCCTGGTGGTTATCCTTCCGATTACATTGAGGTCGCAGGTCAGCCGGTTATTACTTTGGATCTCGGTTCTGATACCGTCCTGAACGAAGTCAGCACCTGGGGTTACTCGAGTGGTAACAGCAACGGTGCAAGTGAATTCAGCTTGAAATTCTCCACCGACGCTGAAGGTCCTGCTGGTGGTAGTGCTGCAGCAGGTCCCTTCGTGATGGCTGGCGACCGAGCCACCGGAACCAACGATGACAGCTCACGTCAATCGTTCGACTTTGACACGATCACCGCTCGCTACGTCGAGCTGACGGTTATCGACAACTTCTTCGTCGCACCCGGTGATGGTGCCGACGGAACCGTTCCTGGTGGCGACCGAGGTGGTCTTGGTGAAGTGGCCTTCCAGGTCGTTCCCGAGCCCTCTAGCGCGATTCTTCTGCTGATCGGATGCTTACCCTTCATCCGACGTCGACGCTAGTCGATCTAGGTGAAAGTAAAAAGAAAAGGGCAGGCCAATTGGCTTGCCCTTTTTTGTTGGCAGAATCAAAATGCATTCAAGTTCTCGCCGTTTTCCGGCGGCAGTGCTGTAGCGATCATTGCCGAGCCAACTTGCCGGTGGTGATTTCGAAGGCATGGAACGGGGCTTCCTTTGCAAAATTCAATTAGTTGGGTCTCTGAGTTTGGACCAGGACAGGAGAAACTTCGTGGCGACGAAACAGAAGAAGACTCGGCTCGTAGGTAACGGTGAGCGTTTGGAACCTCGGGTTCTCCTAGCGGCTGATGTTTTCATAAGCGAGTTCTCCGCAAGTAACGATGCCGTTCTGAGGGATGGCGACCGTGAATATCCCGACTGGATTGAACTCCACAATGCCGGAGATCAGTCGATCGATCTATTCGGATGGTTTCTGACGGATAGCCAGAATGAGTTAAGCAAGTGGGCATTCCCGGCGGGCAATATTGATGCTGGTGGCTTCATCACGGTTTTCGCTTCGGGTAAGGACACCGAAGATAAAGATGGGAATCTGCATACGAACTTTCGGCTGTCTCGGTCCGGTGAATACCTGGGGCTGGTTCAGCCTGACGCCGTGACGATCAAGTCGGAGTTTTCGCCTGCTTATCCGGATCAACTCACCGATATTTCTTACGGCGTGCGAATGGACGCCAATTCGATTCTAGAACGTGATGTCTACGGCTTCTTCACAACCCCGACTCCGGGCGCCCGCAATGCATCGGTGTTTGATTTAGGGCCGAGGATTTCAGATGTTGAGCACTCGCCGGCCGAACCTCTGGTCAGTGAACCGTTGTTAGTCACGGCGAAAATCGATAAGACCTTCAACGATGTCGCATCGGTTGAAATGGCCTATCGCGTGATGTACTCCGACGAAGTTCGTGTGACCATGACCGACGATGGGCAGGGTGTCGACGAAACTGCTGGAGACAGTATCTACTCGGCTCAAATTCCCGCGGGAATCGCCGACGAAGGCAAAATGATTCGCTATTACGTCATTGCGAACGACAATCAGTCTAATGCCATGCGAGCACCGCGCATTACGGATACGACGGGCACCGATCGATCGCCCGAGTATTTTGGGACGATCGCCCAGGATCCCTCGATCGATACCAATCTTTCGGTCTTTCACTGGTTTGCCGAAAGAGCCTCGCGAGCAAAAAGTCGGTCCGGTAGTCGAGTCTCCGTTTACTATCAGGGTGAGTTCTACGACAACGTGTTTGCACGGGCTCGTGGTGGCGCAACCAATGGAGCATCTCAGAAATTTAATTTCAATGATGATCAGCCGCTGTACGTCAATGAGACGCTTGGGCGGGTCGCCGAGATTAATATGAACGCCCGAGGAAGCGACACGACGTATGTGCGACAGCCGATGGCATTTCAAACCTATACCTTGGCCGGTAATGAATCGTCAGAATCGTTTCTTGTATTAATGCGAGACAATGGAACCTCGGATCGAGTCGGTGTTCTCATTGAACAGGTTGATGAAGACTATTTGGAACGACATGGGTTGGATCCAAATGGCGCGTTGTACAAGTTCGTGCAACGGTCGAATTTGAATCCGGTGTTTTCAGATATTACCACCGGTATTGAGAAGAAAACTCGATTGGATGAAGGTCTTGACGACATTAATGAGGTCGTCAAGGGTCTCAAGTTATCGACGCAGGAAGCGCGAGGTTCCACGGTATTTGATCTCTTTAATGTGGCTCAGTTGCTTAACTACCTTGCCTTGCGTTCGATTACGCTGGATGCCGATGACGTCCGCAAGAACTTCTATCTCTATCGCGATACAGATGGAACAGGGCAGTGGTCCATCTTCCCGTGGGATAAGGATTGGACATTTGGAATCACGGGAGATGGCGGGCCATTCTTGGAGCATCCTTTCTTTGCGGACGAAGCGCATCGCAAGGATAATGCATTACAGTGGAACCGACTCTATGACGCGGTCTTTAATGATCCTGTGCTGCAGTCGATGTATTTGCGACGGCTGAGAACCGTGATGGATGAAGTGTTGCAACCGCGAGGTACCACCAATGGCATCCTTGAACAGTTAGCGGAAGAGATCGCAGATTCGGCGAAGGGAGATATCTCTGGGAATATCTCGACGATTACCTCCTATCTTCGCGGCCGTCGAGACACGCTCTACAACGACCATGTCGTTGACCCCGGCGATACGGGAAAGATTCAAGACCTGGTTTCCGAATTCACCGAAGGTCAGTTCTTCATCCCGACCAATAATGACCTCGGGCAAACCTGGACGGAAGTCGCAGACCCGGCAAACATCGCCGAGTGGCAGACTGGCACGACCGGACTTGGATTCGGCTCTCGCTTCTCCGAGTTAGTGAATACCGAAGCGATTCCGTTACAGAGCTGCGCTACTTGTACTTCGATTTATCTTCGCGTTCCGTTTGATGTCGAAGATGCCGACGCGATCAAGAGAATGACGTTGCAGATGAAATACGACGATGGATTCATCGCCTATCTCAACGGAAACGAAATCGCTCGTGCAGGTGTCCGCGGCGACATTTCCTTCGACATGGATTCCAGAAGTCATCGAAATAGCGAAGCACTCAAGTTCCAGAATTTCCTCGTTTCTGAGCATGCCGATGCCCTGCGAGATGGACGTAACGTTCTCGCAATTCAAGTCGTCAATTCAAGCCCGACCAGTAACGATATGTTGGTGCTACCGAAGCTCGTCGATGGCGTGATCAGCAGCACGGCTGCCGCCGGAATCCCATTAGCTCAGGTGGGGAATCCAGCCATTTCATTCGGAGCGGTTGATCACGATCCGGCAGGTGGACAAGATCAGGAATACATCGAACTTCGAAACGAGAATGATACGGCTGTGGATGTGTCCGGTTGGCGCGTTGAGGGAGGTGTTGAGCACAAGTTCCCTGCTGGAACGGTGATTCCCGCAGGTCGCTCGCTCTACCTCAGCCCCAATGTTTCCGCCTTCATGAGTCGCAGCGAAGGCCCCAGGGGCGGACAGAGGCTCTTTGTACAGGGCACCTACAACGGCAGGCTGTCGAATTTTGGGGAAACGTTGACACTCATCGCGCGGGATGGAACCGAGATGGATTCGTATACGACTCCCGTCTCCGCATCCGATGTGCAGAACTTCCTGCGTGTTGCAGAGGTTCATTACAATCCCGCCGGTGCGACGGATTCGACGGAATTCATCGAGTTGGTCAACATCAGCTCCGATCAGGCTCTCGACCTCGCCGGTGTGCAAATCACGGATGGCCCGGAGACGCCTTTTGTGATCCCTGCTGGAACGACCCTGGCCGCCGGTCAGCGTCTTGTTATCGCCAGGAATCGAGAAGCCCTGTTGCAGGCGAATCCAGATTTAGCAGGCGAGGCTGTGTTAGGGGATTTCGTCGGTAACCTCAACAACAACGGCGAACGCGTCAAGGTGGATGATGCAGATGGAAATACGGTGGTCGATTTCCGTTATGACGACTCGACGATCTGGCCTCAGTCCGCCGATGGTGCGGGTGCTTCACTTGTCGTGATCGACGTCAACGCGAATGTCGATCAGCTATCGAAAGATTATCGGTGGCGTGGCAGTTTCGAGTTCGGGGGGAGCCCCGGTGCCGAGGGAGCAGCGCCAATCGATGTGGTCGTTAACGAAGTGCTTAGCAATACTGATGGCCAGGATGATGCCATTGAAATTCTGAATAACTCGGCGGTTGAAGTCGATCTTGGTGGCTGGTTCCTGAGTGATGATTCGGACAACCTGAGAAAGTATCAGATCACTCAGGGAACCTCGATCGCACCAGGTGGATACGTCGTAGTGACCGAAGCTCTGTTTAACTCCGATGCGGCCAACGATGCCTTTGCTTTGGACGGCGATGATGGCGATGATGTTTGGCTCTCCGCGCCGTCAGGTGATTCGATCGGGTTTGTCGATGATGTTCATTTCGGTGGTAGCCGGAATTCTGAATCGTTCTCTCGTCAAACCAATGGAGTCGGATTCCTCTGGCCCTCAACTCCCTCGTTGAACGCTGCGAATGGTGCCGCCCGATCACCTCAGGTCGTCATCTCCGAGCTGCACTATAATCCTGCCGAACCTACCCAAGAGGCAGTGCGAATTCTGTCCAATTTGGATGGCAATGATTTGGAATTCATCGAACTGCACAATCCAAGTGGTCGTCCCGTTGATCTCAGCCAGTGGCGGATTCGGGGCGGCATCGAATTTGATTTCGACGAAGGTTTGCGACTCGACTCAAATGAGACCTTGGCAGTGCTCAGCTTCAATCCTGACAATCCGCGAAATGCCGAAC
>Ga0163179_10002481_pt1 | contig 12849 bp, 13 predicted proteins | sample AtlANTMetagenome_FD_109643 | JGI IMG/M metagenome (GOLD analysis project Ga0163179, IMG submission 109643) | Marine eukaryotic phytoplankton communities from the Atlantic Ocean - Atlantic ANT 2 Metagenome | ecosystem: Environmental > Aquatic > Marine > Oceanic | place: North Atlantic Ocean...
ATGAGTACCAGATCCAGAGAAGTCAGTATCAGCTTCATCGAATAAAGCTTCAGTACCACCCTGAGTAGAGTACTTAGATTTCATTGCAAAGATAAGACCAGTAGGTCCACTCATTGGCTGAACACCAGCGATATCATAAGCAATAAGGTTAGGCATTGCACGTCTAACAAGAGAAATAAGTACAGGATCAAAATTAGCAATGTTAGAACCAGTAGCGTTAGCATGTGCTTCTGTAACATTTCCAAAATTTTGTTGTACTCTTTCTTCTTTTAGAGCTGCTTCTTGGTTTTCAAGAAGTCTTGCAGTAACAGCCTTTTTGTATCGATCATCGATACTAGGAACATCACCATGTTCCAAGACAGGAGACCATTTCTCCATTAATTTTTCGTCTGCACTAAACATTTTTTGTTTACCCCTATAAGTTTGAGTTATTTAATGTGTTTACTAATAGCTTGAGTATATGCATTCATTGTAGAATTAGTTGTCACCTGAGGTGCTTCTTCTTCTCCAACTAGAGCATCAGCTTCATCTACTGATTCAGTAACTTCTTTTTCAAAGTATGATTCTTTAACGGTTTTAACTTTCATTTCGAAAGTCTCAGCGTCATCAAAATCGATATCTTCAACCAAAGATGCTAGTTTTTCAGCTTCAGTAGCTGCCAAGCCCGAAGATTGTCTTCTTACAACATCAGCTCTTTCGAAAGATTGAGCTTTTTCATGTAATTGAATATTATCTTCTGTGGTTTTATTGAGTTGTTCTTCAAGTTCAGAGACTTGATCAGCTAAATCGTCGATCAGGTCAGCTTTCCCTTCAGGAACTTCAATGTAATGTTCCTTGAATACTGATTGTAAAGAATCCATAAATTGCTCAGCGATTTCAGTCCTAAGACCTTGCTCTACTGCAACTTCGTTTTCTTTGATCCAATTTTCCACTACATAGTTAAGGTATGAGTCTACCTTTTCTACTAGTGATTCATTAAGATCATTAACTTCAGATTCAAGATTTTGCGCATATTCTGATTCTAATCTATCTATTTCAGCACCTACTTTTGATTTGTAAGCAGCTTCAAAGATAACACCAGCTTTATCACGGAATCCATCAGATAGTGTAGCTTCTTCTGAAACTAAGATATCCAGGTCTTCACCAAAGTCTACATCTTCGGCTTTAGCTTTTGGCTCAGCCATTTTTTTAGTAGATTTTGATGCTTTACTAACCATTCCACCTTCGTCTTCAGATTCAGACATTTTTACCATCTTTGCAAACAACTGTTGCGCTTCGTCTTTTCTCGCTTTCTTCAGCATATCGAGAGCAGCGTTAATTACACCAGCTTTAGTTTTAGGAATTGCAACTTCTTCAACTTCATCTTCTTCATCATCCTCTTCGGCTGACTCGTCGACTTCGTCTTCGTCTTCTTCTTCCTCGTCTTCTTCTTTAGTAGCTTTCGCTTTCTCTTCTAAAGACTCTTCTTCTGTTGTAACTTCAACTTCCTCTTCAACAACTTCATCGGCAACCTCAGAGATTTCTTCTTCAGTTACTGATTCGTTTTCAACGCCTTCAGCGACAACTTTTTTAATTTCATCTGTCATTGACATTTGTATTGTCCTCTTAAGTTTTGAGTTTATTAAAGTTTAGAGAGGAAATTCTTAAACGCTTTGATCTCTGCTTCAGCTAAATGCTTAGCGGGAGTACGTTTTATTTCAGTCTCAATTTTTTCAATTTCTTGCGGCTGCAGGATACCATTGTTCCATATCCATTCAACACCTTCCATTACTCCATTTACAAATGCACTTGGAGCAGATGGGTCTTGAACAATATCTACGGAGGCTAACATAAAGTCATCCTTCACGTACATGGTTCCGTTTTTGTTCGCAAGAGTTCCCATACCACGACTAGATACACCAAGCTTAACACCACCTTCAAGAAGACCTTCTACAATCTTCCCCATAGGAGTTTTAAGTATTGATGCTTTTCCATAAACATCATTCCCCTGGAATTCCAGGTTTGTGATTTTATGAGAAACTTTATCAAGGTTTACTGTTGGTCCTTCCGGATGATTTAATTCTCCAACAGCTCTCCCTGCAGAAACTTGCTCTTTGACATATTTGTCAACAGCAGCTTCCAAAATTCTTTTTTCATAAACACGGCCGTTTCTATTTTTTTGTTCGGCCTGCATGAATACGCCTTCAATGACGTACTTCTTTTCACCATTTTCTTTGGCTTCAGTTACGACATTTAAGTTATTACTTACGTATTCAGATATTAGTTTCATTTAACTTCCTTTTTAGAAAGACTAGTAAGAACATTAAGTATTACCTTAGGATTTGCTCCAGCATTCATTAATGCTTGATTAATATCACCCCATTGGTACTTAAGCTTATCTCCAGATTTTGAGTATTTGCCTGGACCTTCGCTTAGAAGTTCTTCTCTAATACTTTCTTCTAGTCTCATTTATAAACCTTCTTCGCTATCTACGATTCTTGTTCTTCTTCAGCTTCTGGTAATTTTTTACCTAAGTTAGAAGCAATTTCTATTTTTTTGGCATCCAATGTTGTTTTCATTTTATTTGCCATTACACCATTAAAAGCCTTATTGGCAGAGACATTGTCTCCATCTCTAAGACTAGAAATTATATCAGCTACACTTGTACTCATTTTGTTTCCTCGTCAATATATATTTATAATAAATAAGTTTTCTACAGATCAATATCGTCGTCTTCTTCGCCGTCATCTTCACTGTCTATTTGCTTATCAATAGCTAAAATATCATCATCAGTTTGACGTAAAATATTTTTTCTAACCCATTCATTTGATACGTATTTACCTACGTATTCATCAACAGATGCGATAAGCTCGAACCTTTCACGGACTATTTCCGCTTCTTTCAGTTCACTAAAGTAATTGTCTTCAATATAATCAAAGGCAATCATTTCTTTCCATTCATCCCAGTCTTGAGGAGTTATTATTCCCTTAAGTAAGAGTTGAGTTTTAAGTGTTTGCATAAACACATCGGAAAATCTTTTTCTTAATCTATCGATAAATTTCTTAAATTTAACTTCATCTCTAGATATTTCAGTAGATCTACCTAAAGCAAAGGTAGATTCTTGTTCTAATCTGTTTATAGGTACATTTAAAGACCTATATAATTTCTTTTGAAAATATAAAATATCATCAATTTGCCCTAGGTTTTCTCCACCAGGTAATGTTGATATTTCTGTTCCTCTACCACCTTCTCTACGTGGTAAGAAAAAATCCTCCAACATTGACATATGCTTTTTATCATCTTTTATGTCTCCTGTTGAAGCATCGTAAACTAATTTGTTTCTATATTGATTCATAATATTACGTAAATATTCTTCGGCCTTACCTTTTGGTAAGTTACCAACATCAATATAAAATATTCTTCTTTCTGGTGCTCTAGAAATCCTGTATATAACTAAAGAATCTTCCATCATTCTTAATTGATTAACAGGTTTTATTGCTTTCTGTAAATAAGATAGTATTCTTTTTCGTCCAGCATCTAACATACCAGATGTACAATATATTATAGCATCAGGATGTATTTTCAATCCCTGATCAGCCATATTCATTTTTTTATCTTGGAATAAAAAATATTCTTTTTGTTTTACAACAAGCTTAGCACCGGTTTTTGGATCCTGTTTTTCTTCAACTTCTTTTACTTTTTGTAAAGAAATTGGATCAATATATCTAAGTTCTTTTATTCCAGCTTTTGGATTGCTTTCATTTATAATAACATGATATGGTAATCTACCATCAATATACCATTTTCTAAATATATCATGTCCATATGAATTAAATTTTAATAATCTTAATACTTGATTAAATTCTAATCTAACTGAATCTTTTATTTTGTCGGATATATCTAATTTGTCTAATATAATATTTACTGGTGCTTCATTATGATCACCAACAATTGCTTCATTAACAATATCTTCTACAGCTGCATCACACTCGGGTTGAGTAGATACATCTCTATATTTTAATATTTGATCAACTTCATTTTGTGCTTTATCAGCATCTAAATCTAAATATGCGCCAAAGTGACCTCCAGAGTTTATTACTCCGGCTCCATCAGCGTCAGTACTTGGTACAATAGAAATTGGTTCTGCTTTGGAACTTTTTCTATTGATTTCAAATCCGAAAAATTCTGCCATTATTTCTCCATAATATTGGAGGGGAATAATCCCCTCCTTTATTATTTATTTATACTACTTCTAAGAAGTGGTATTTGATTCCCAATATTGAACTTGTAATTCAACTGTGAACTCTTCAATAGTATTTTCGCTATCATAATTTAAATCAATAGTTGAAATACTTGAAGGCCAACAACCTCTAAAATCATACTTTTTAGTAACTTCACCAGCTTTATTAAGCTGTTCAACTACTACGTCAGAAATATAATCATTCATATTTGCTAGACCAGTATTAGTTGCAAAGTTATTAATACCATTAGCCCAAGATTCAAACGCATTTCTAACAACAAAGTCAGAGTCATTAATAATTGTTAATGATAATGGTTCAAATGTTCTATCGCCAGCCATTTGAAGCTGTCTGCCTCTAAATGGAATAGCAATAGGTGCTATGGTTGATGAAGGAACCTGTACTCCTTTACATAAGAAAGAAGTTAGTTCCATATCAGGGTTTACGTAACTAGGAAAATTTACTGTCGCTTTAAATAAATTAGCTCGAGCACCGCCACCTGTAAGTTTAGATTTAAAATCGTCTACTCCTAAAATTGCCATGATGTCCTCCTATTACGCCGAAGTACCAGCGATCTCGTTAAACTCGACCCCTGATCTTGTAGCTACAAAGTTCAATGTAATAAAGTTAATCGATCTTGCAGGCTTGATAAAGATATCAGCTACAAATTGATTAGAATCTATTATTTGATTTGTATTGTTAGTACTATCGCAAACAACTAAGAAATCATTTAGTCCTCTACGCCCTTTAACATCTCTCAAAAATGGTTCAACTAAGTTTTTGAATTGAGCTCTTGTAAACTCATCGTTGAATTCAAATAACTGTGCTTTAGCCGCAGTTGAGATTGCTTTTTCTAATGTATTAAACAATCTTCTTACATTAATTCTATCAAATGCAGAAGGTTTGCTCAATAAAGTTTTATCTCCAAAAAGAATCGTTCCTTGACCAGGTAATGATACAATTGGATTTACTCTTGCTTTATAAAGAGTATCTCTATCAACTTGCTTTGGATTAAATGCTAATTTAGTAACACCTAATAGTTGACCACGATTTACACCAGCTGGTGAAAACCATGCGTCAGCCACAGTGTCAGTGTTAGCACATAAGCCAGCAACATGGCCAGCAGCTCCAATATAACGATATTTATCATTATATTTGTCATAGACATATAGAGCACCTGAATCACATGAAGCGTAAGAGCTTGATGTTAGAGTATCAGCAAATGCTACAACATCGGTAGCAGGTGATGATGATCCCTGTGTATCTGCAATTGGTGGTGATACAAAAGCCATACAATCTTTTCTTGCGTTAGCAATAGAAATTAGATCATTAGCTATAGTATTTGCACCATTTGCGTCTGGTACTGAAAATAGTAAATTAACATCAACAGTTTCAGCATCTTCTAGTAAGTCATATCCTAAAGCAAGTTCGCTTGGAGTAGGTGAATTATCATCTGATCCACCTGAAAGACTTATTGAATTTACTGCTGTTAAAGTTCCTGTTAAAGAACTAAGTCCAGATATTGCACTACCTGCGCTAGACAATGTAGTGTTATGGTCCATCCATCTGATATAGTTAGAACCAGCGTTGATAACATCAACATAATAGTTTGATGTTCCATCGTTAGCTTTAGCGTCAGATCCTATTGACATAAAGGAAAAGGTTTCTAAAACAGTGTTAGCTGTTCCTGATATAAGTCCATCTTGATCTATTACAATCACATGTACTTCATCATTAAATGAAGCTCCTTTACCTAGGTTTATTGCGTAGTCTGATGTGCCAGGTTTCGCATCAAATTGGCCTTTATACGCCCAAGCGTTAAAGTTTGATGTTGAAATATCGGCTGTAACCATTTCTACTTTTAAACTGTTTCCTAAAGAACCTGGGAATTTTGCAGCCCATGCTCCTACAGATCCAGCTCCACCATCATAACCACTATTGACATAGTTGTCGTCGTTCTTTATTAAAAGACCGGCGCCATCTGCTGTAGCGTTATCATGTCCACTAGCAACTCTAACAACATTAAGTGCATTACCATACTTTAAAAAAGCCGAAGCTGTTAAAAAGTATAATGCAGTATTATCGTCAGGCGTTCCAAATATGGACGCGAGTTCTTTTTCAGAACCAACTGATACAACTTGCTCGACTGGACCCCAGTTAAAAGATCCTGCAAAGCCACCAATAGAAGTCGAAACGGCAGGTACTACGGAGACCGCGTCAATTTCTTTGACTTGAACTCCTGGTGATACTTGAAATGCCATCGCTTTATCCTCTCATTAAGGTTTATATATTAAGTTAACATAATACGGTTTTTTATTCAATCACTATTATTTATAATATAGATAAACTCTAGAACAATCCCGTATTTCTTGTTTCTTCTTCAAACCATACAGTTCCATCTTCATCTTTAAATGTTTTTGGTCTATTATTTCCTCTACTACCTTCTATAAATCCAAATGGAATCATATCGTCCTGTATAGCTTTTAATTGTTCTTTATATAACATATTTTTCATATCAATATCAGATATAGATTGAAATATATCTGTTGTTGTAAACCATGCAAATAAAACTAAATTCATCATTAAATCATCATGATTAGGTGCTATAGCCATATAACTACTCCCTTTAGATACAAAAGTAGTCATTTCTATGATAGTTTGAGCATCATGAATTGCTAATTTTCTTTGCTCTATTAAATCTTTTATTGAAGAGCATCCGATTCTTTTTACTCTTCTTGTCATAGTAGCACCAACTGAATTCTTTTTTACAACTGATTCTACAAACATATTTTCATATTCTAAATCATAATATAATCCATTACAAACAACCACTCCTTGATCATTTGATTCAACTATAACGTATGCTTCATTATATGTATTAGCCCACTTATATACTAGGTCTGGTAGTAGCATTGGTGATATATTGTTATCTCTGAATGTTCCTACTTGTTCAAAACTTTCTGATGTTATATCTATAATTGTAAAAGTACTATAGTCTTGTCCTCTTCCTTTTGCTACATCCACAGTCATTACATAATTATGTCCTTTAATTGGCTCTTTATATATTGATACATTTTCCATAAAATAAATAGGTTCCATTGCTTTTTGCGCCAATAAGTGATTAGCAGCAATAAGAGTATTCCCTCTTCCATGAAATGTATTACCAAATTCTTGTTCAAATTGAAGTTCTGATGTATTTGCTACAGTCGTTTCTTTCCACTTTTCATCTCTTCCTGGTACATCCCACCAATCAACTCTAAATGATTTATATTCATTAGTTTCTGTAACAGCACCTTCCCATAGTTTATGAAATACATTGCCTACTCCATTAGCTGTAGATGTAATAATAATTTGTGTATCTTTACCAGATGATACTACTGGATACGTAGATGTATAAAATTGCCCGTCATTTTCTATAAAGGCAAACTCATCTAACATTAGAAGATTGATTGACAAACCACGAATTGAATTACCACTTGTTGCTGATGCAATAATTTTAGAATTATTACTAAATTCTATAGAGCCTTTATTTAAAGCCTTACAACCTGGCTGTAAAAAAAATGGTAAATTTTCTAATGCTAATGTAATACGAGCTAGCATTTCTCTTGCAACAGCTCCTTTATTAGCTAATATTGCAATTGTTTTTTCTGGATGAAACAAAGCATACCATAATAAATATACAACTGAAGATATACTTTTACCTGATTGACGACAAGCCAAAACTATACTAAATCTATTATTTAAAAAATGATTAAACATTTTTTCTTGATATGGATATAAATCAAAAGGAACTAAGCCTTCATCAAGAGAAATAACCTTGACATATGTTCGAGCAAAATATACGGGACTTTCCATACATTTTTTATATTCTAATACTTCTTTCTTAGTAAATTCAGATTGAACACCATCTCTTTTAACAGAAGGGTTACCTAAATAACCAAGTTCGTTATTCTTTATTTGGCTCGACATCTATAACATCTTCTTTATTTAATAACATTCTTTGTAAATCGGTAGTACTACCAACAAAAACATTATTATTTGTCACTTGTTTACGTTCTTCTTTAGTTAAATCTTTTTTAGCTTTTTGAAGTTTCATTAATTTATCGGTTACTTCACCCATATTTCTGATATGATTAGATAAAACTTCAAATGCTCTAGGATGCTCTGATTCTTTAGCAAGCTCAGCTAAAGCATCCATTGATAATGTACCAGTTCTTATTAGATCTTTATAAGTTTCTCGTGAAAACTCATAATCATCTTTTATATCTTTTTTCTCTATAGGAATTTTTGAAATTTCGGTTTGATTTTTAGATGGCAAATTTTTTGCCAATCTTTCCGATATTTGATCTTTTTTGCTCATAATAATTATTTATATTGTCCATGACGTAATAGCAGTTGATACTGAAGATGTGCCACCAGTAATAGTTTCTCCAGGTTGAAAATAGCCATCTGCGCTATTTACACCTATATCATTTCTTATTAATGCACCATCTACTACAACAGGTGTAAATGATCCAACTCGAGCAGTTGAACCAGAAGTTGTTCCTGTTATGATTTCTCCAACACTAAATGTGCCAGAACCTGAGGCTACGGATATTGTAATAGTTTCTGGTTGATTAATAAAATCTGTTACAGTCGTAATTCTATATTGCCCACTTCCCGGAGTTGTAGTAACTAAAGTATCACTTTCAACTGCAGTACTTGGATCAACCTTTATAGATGTTGAAGCATATCCTTCAACTACATTATCTTTGTTTATATAATCAATATCAATTTCTTTAATAACATTTTGTGAACCTTTAGAACTATAAAAAGTCATTTTCATGGTAAATCCTAAAGTATAAGTTAATACTCTACGAGTCACAAAATCAGCTTCATAATCATCTGCTATAGCTACTGAAGTAAGTACTATAGGAACATCTTGTTTAAAATCATTCCATCCATCAACTGGCTTTATAGACACAGTATAATCTGGTTGGAAATATGGCAAAATTTGTTCCATTATTTGTAAGCCATCATCTTGACTATTTGACATAATAGTTAATTCCATACCAATATTATATGGTACTTGAAAATCAATTTTATCTCTTTTTAAATCATTAGCACTAGCATTTGTAATTTTATTACGTTTATTTTGCTTTTGATTTAAATCGATATCTAGACTAGTAATTTCAAAGGCCATTCTTGGTAATTTAAGAGCCATTGATTGTTCACTTAAATTTTCATTTAAACGAGATAGAAATTTTTGCTTTGGTCCATAAGCTAATGGAACTTTAATTTGATTTAATATACCACCACTACCATCTTTTCTAATGACAGATATATTATTAAAAAGAGTACCAAATACGGCTACTGATTTTCTAACTGTTGCGTGATAAAAATGACTTCCAAACATTAGTAATTATCCGATGGATCTCCAAATGGGTTAGTTTCAGTAAAATCTAAGAATCCATCAGCCGATACTTCAAATGCAACATTCTCGCCTTGCCTATCTGTAGGATCAACAAACACACTATTATCTCCTATATCATATACCTTAGTAATAGTAACTGTTTTAGCAGATTCTGCTCCTGTTAAAGTTAGTGTTGATGATACAGCAAAATCTCTCGCTTCAGCAACACCAGATACTCCAATTTGTGATACTTGAATTCTACCACCAATATTGGATAGTTTTTCGATTTTTTGAACTGTACCAAATACACTTGTTAAAGCTACTGGAGGTGAAGAACTATCAAAGGTAAGATTTTGTGTTACCCTTTCTCCCATTTGTAAGTGATCACCATTTGTAGTAGAATATTCTAATGTAACTTGATACGTATCATCTTCTTCAACTGCATCTATAGAAGCTATACCAGTATCAAATTCTTCTTCATTATATTCATACAATGCACATTGTAATCTATATACTGGAAGATTTGATAATTGATAAAATGGTTGCTCATGCTCAACAAACATGACTTCAAAAAATTTATTTGATAATGGTAAAAATATTAAGTCGCCTTCTCTTGGTCTAGGAGTATCATTTACTTCATCTTGTAAACCAACGTAACGATCCCAAATTTTTCGAGATATAACGAAGTTAACTTCATCTCTTACTTCTAAACCAAATTTAGAATATAAATCTCCTTGTCCTTCAAAACCATCAGTCCCTTCGATATATGCCTCTATCATGTAGGCATCATCAAACCTAGAGCTAGTATCTTCTCCTAAAATTGAATCTCTATTAACTAGATCTCTTGGTAGGTAATAAACATCTTGACCAAAAATTTTAAGTGACTCTATAATTAAGTCTTCGTAAAGATTTTGTTCGGATCTTACGGCCTGAGAAAAATATACATTTCTAGGCATAATTTATCCCGTATAAAAATCGACAGGTTCTTCCCAATTAAGCCGAGCTTCTTCAGTTAGCTTTTCGATTTCTTCTCTTGCATCGTCAAATATTTGTCTTCCATTAAAAGTAACTCCTCCAGGCATTTGCATACCTTCAAACTTTAATAGATTTAGACCCCATTGTTGTTTTATTAAGGCTGTGGCATATTTTTTTAAGTAATAATCATTATATACATCTGTATATGTATCTGGATCTACTATTCTATAACACTCTACTACCAAATACGTAAATTTTCCTGCAGTTAATTCTGAAGTAAGTAACCCTGAATTACCCATGCCACTATGTACTTGACAATAATAATATAATGATGTTTCTGTTGTATCTGTTACTACTAATTTTGTGCTAGCACCAGATGAACCTGGAGTACCGGTAATTGTAACTCCTGCTGTATATTCACTTCCACTAGCATGTGCACCATTTATCGTGGTACTTAATTTTAATGGATGACCAGAATTACTAGAATGAGATTGATCAAATGTTATTGTTGAACCTATTGATAAAGTTTTATTGGGAGTTATTTGACCATCAAAATAAAATTTTCCACCCACTACTGTAACCGCTATAGTTACATCATCAGGAGTTTCTGTATCAACACTCCAATCCATATTAACTCGTAATTGATTTTTATGTCTATTGAAATCAACATGCTTTTCATCACTATCTAAAATCATATCTAACATAGCTAAATGTTGCATTTTCATTTCAAAATCATATAACTGTCCCATAAATCCAAGTGAATGCATATCATTTAACATAACTTGGTATTTAACATCAAACATATTGTTTGTTAAATTAGAATCAGTTAATGGCATAAGCCTTACAACATTAGTTACTAAACCTGGTATAGTTATATAACCATTAGTTTGATCAGTCTTAGTTACTAAATGTTTAAGATAAACTTTTTCTATGGCATCAGCATGATATTCTTGATAAAACTGTAAAGCCTCATCAATTCTATCATCTACTTGATCATCATCTACATTTATTTCGATTACAGGATGCCCTAAAGCTCTTTTGCAATATGAAATTAATGTTGATCTACTATTTGGTTTAGCCATAATACTATTTATATTATCTTATTTTTCAAGCTATTCATCTACCTGATCCTACATTTTTAAAATGGTAAATCATCTAATGTTTTTTCTGTAGCCGTAAGACTGTCAAGTGTGTATATAAAAGTGCTTATCTCATCATCTTGCATATTGTCATACGCATCTGATACTAGCTTTTCTAAAATTCCTACCTTAGTCGTTCCTAATACATTTTTAACCCAAGTTAATGCTTGCGATTCTGTAATCTCATTATACGTAGTGAAAGAATCTGCATTATAGGAAAGATCTTTGTTACCTCGTGTTTCTGCAAACTTACCATCTTTTTCATACTTGATATGAAACTCTGCATTTTTGACTATATCTGCGTGTGTGTCATTACTGACAGTAGTTAGTTTTTCTATTTTCCAAGTTATCATGATCTTGTTGCTCCATAAAATCCTGAGTAATTACAGCCCCATACAGAAATTGTCGTTCTATTTTGATTACTAGAATATGTAATTCTTGCTTTACTTGTATCTGACCTATCAGCACCATAACTTCCTACGACTGAACAAGAGAACGTGCCACCGCCACCTGAATCTAAAACACTTACAGATAAACTATTATTATAGTGTGTAGCTCTTATCAATGCCCAACCGGCGGTTTGTCCTGATTGTCCACTTGAAGTGTGAGCGCCTATTGCAAAAAATGTCATAGGTTGCCATTCACTCTGTGTTGACCCAAACCAAAAATCTACAGATTCAGCAGAGGCATTATCCGCAGCAGCTCCTATTCCTGCTATTGGATAAGCAGCACCATCACCATCATACTGGGTGCTATTAACGCCCATAAGTCCATAGGAATTTGTTAACCCACGGCCTTCACCGCTTGAGCTTCTTCCTGACCAAAACGTGCTATAACCGTCTGATCTGTCTTGAACTTCAAAAGAATGACCAGCAGTATTTGCAGTGGAACCAAATATAGCACCACCATTTTTATCTATAAGAAATCTTGTAGTAGGAGATGTATTACTATTAGGAGCTGTCTGCACTGTTATTTGGGAACCACCAGCTGGACCTTGAATATTAATACCACCCCATGACTTACCTGTATTATGCCAGGTACCAGAATTCATATCTCTTTGCGTAGCTAACTGTATATTAGTTCCATCAAATCCCATAAATGCTGAGTTTGTTCCATCATCTAAATG
>Ga0163179_10002482_pt1 | contig 12846 bp, 11 predicted proteins | sample AtlANTMetagenome_FD_109643 | JGI IMG/M metagenome (GOLD analysis project Ga0163179, IMG submission 109643) | Marine eukaryotic phytoplankton communities from the Atlantic Ocean - Atlantic ANT 2 Metagenome | ecosystem: Environmental > Aquatic > Marine > Oceanic | place: North Atlantic Ocean...
GGTCTCTTTTCTACAGACAAGACCCCGTCAGGGGAAACCCGCACAACATCTGTGAACGTGCCGCCCTCATCGATCCAAAAACGCCAACCCGACATCCGTTGACTCATTTACAGGTCGTGTCGACCTCGTTGGATTCGTTACCGGCGGCATCACTAATGTAGAAGCTGAGCGAATAGGAGGCCGAGGTGTCGAGTTTCGCCCCCCCGAGCACAAATACCAAGTCGCCGTTGGAGGTCCACGCACTGCTGCCATCAATCGAAATTTCCATGTCGGCATCGGATGTCGCACCGTCGCTCTGACTAAGTCCGACCGTCAGAAAGATCGTGCCTCCTTCCAGGTCATCTTCGGCGTCCGTGTATGCCACAGTCACCTCGATCACGTCACCGTAGCTCGGGTACTCATCAAAAACTGCGGTGACCGCTCCGAGAGCTGGCGTACTCGTCACCGGCATGGCCGTATCCGATAAAGACGTATCGGAACTCGACGGCGTATAGTCTCCGCCGCCCCCTGCGAAATTATTGTTCGTGGTCGAGACTGTGCATCCCGCCAGCAGTACGAAGCATGTCATGAACAGCCGATTCACACCGCCCTCCTCATGATCGAAGTATAGAGGGTGCGAGAGCAAACGCCACCTGGATAAGAGCACAGAATGAACGCTAAACGAACGCTCCTCATTTTTGGCGCACCGGCATTCGCCCTAGCAGGCGGCCTGCTATTCGCAGGCCAATTCGGGGTTGGACCGCTGGCGGTGCCCATTGAGGCCGTGGAAGTTGAGTTGGGCGAACTCGATGGTTCTCACAAAATCGTCACCGTCTCGGGAACCGCACACTATCCGGTGCGAATCTCACAAACCCACCAACGCGGCTTCCCGAGAAAGTCTGTCGAGTTTCATATCTTTCCGCTGTTCCCACAAGGCAACACCCATGACCGAGAAATCTACACTCTGATCATGGCGCGGGACCGCCCGGACGGCATTCTCGGATTCGAAGACCGTACAATCACAGGACGCGTCCGACCGGTAAGCGAGGTCGTCACACCCAGAACGCTAGACGAGTACGTGGACGAAGGCTACGCCGAAGGTTCGCCACTGTGGGTCATTGAAGAGCTTCCGCCCACCCCTGAATGAGGATGGTCGACCAAACCCCAAAGAGCGCAACCATCGTCGGCACAGTAGCCCAGACCACCTGACGCGCGGCGCGGGGGCACACCTGCCGCCAAGTCCACCAAAGCACACCGCCGAACAGTGGCGTGAGCACCACATTGGCCACGACCAAAAGCTCCATCTGCATGCGGGAAAGCCGCCCAGCGGGGGGGCCGTCAGGGTCGAGCAACCCTGGCCAAGCACGCTCCGGCGGACGCCACTCGGGGGCCGGTACCGCCGTAGCCTCCGAAGGCCCACCTAAAATCTCCTCATCTTCGGTTTCCCATGGCATGCGACGCCCTGTGGGCATCGCCCTACGCATCTCCTCTACCGCCACTCGCGCAAGTTCTGGTCCCGGGTCGAGAATCTCACCCGCTCTCAATCGACGGGCAGCCTCTTCCATCTCTTCTAAGCTCAAGTGATGATCAGAGAGCAGCCACGCAATCGGTCGCTCATCTGAAACCGGCACATGACCACACGTCCGGCACGGCACAAAGGGCCCGGTCTTACCGACCCCACACGCCTGGCAGACAGCCTTCATCATCCGAACTCCCTGCCTACCATTGTGACGCAAGCCTTACGGAGTGTGAACCACCCGTACGGAACGTTTCTTCCCACGCCACAACATCGCGGCGCCATCGGCATCACAGACATCAACATCAAGAACGGCGGCGATGTCCACGAGGCGCGTGTCATTGACCTTCACGGCGCCACCCTTGATCTGACGACGGGCATCTGACTTCGACGTGCACAATTCACTCTCGACCAAAAGATCTACGACAGCCTTCGGCAGCACGGTCTCGAGCGTGGGCACATTAGCCGCGTTTCCTCCGCCACCGAAAGCGGCGCGCGCGCCTTCAAGGGCCTGCTGCGCAGCGCTCTCGCCGTGCGCCAATGTGGTCGCTTCAAGCGCTAGCCGCTCCTTGACCGCGTTGATATCTTGGGCGGCTTGCTGCTCGAGGAGCGCGATCTCTTCAAGCTCGAGGAACGTATAAAGCTTCAACAATCGTACGACGTCGTCGTCATGGACATTTCGAAAGTACTGAAAGTAGTCGTAAGGAGAGAGGCGTTCTGAATCGAGCCAAGTGGCTCCGCGAGCCGTCTTGCCCATCTTTTCGCCGGTCGCTGTGAGCAGAAGCGGAAACGTGAGCGCGTGGACACTCTGCGCTTCTACCCGACGTACAAGATCGACACCTGCGACGATATTCCCCCACTGGTCGTTACCGCCCATCTGGAGCGTACAGCCGCGATCTTGGTAGAGCTTGAGGTAATCGTAGGCTTGAAGGATCTGGTAGTTAAACTCAATAAAGGACAGGCCGCGCTCCAAGCGCTGCTTGTACGCCTCGGCCGCGAGCATTCGGTTCACACTGAAGTGACGTCCGATATCTCGCAAAAAGTCGATGTAGTTGAGCCCCAGTAGCCAGTCCGCGTTGTTCACCAACACGCCACGCCCATCGTCCAGACTCAAAAAGCGCCCGAGTTGTTCTCCGACCGCTGCCTGATTGGTGGCGATTTGCTCATCAGCGAGCATCTGGCGCAGCTCGGTTTTTCCACTAGGATCGCCGACGCGGCTCGTCCCGCCACCGACCAATGCGATGATCTTATGACCGGCGCGCTGTAACCAAGCCATGGCCATAATCGGCACAAGGCTTCCTACGTGCAAAGACGACGCGGTGGGATCAAAACCGACGTATGCGGTCACAGGCCCTTCGTTGAGCATAGAACGCAAAGCGTCTTCATCAGTGGACTGCGCGATAAAACCGCGAGCCTGAAGTACGGAAAGCACATCCATCGAGAACTCCACTCACACAGCGAAACGGCGACGCCACCAAATCAGCGGAAACGGCAGCAACAGCCACGCGGTATCCGCTGCACCCTTCTTACCGCAACCACAACCTGCGGATTCTTCCGGACCCGCTTGTGCAACCAGGGGTGTTTCATAGTTCGCGGTGTTCCGCGCGTCATGACGGCCGCTTTGCCACTGTACGTCCTGGTCCGCGCGACCTTTGGTCTTCCACGCCCACAAAAAGCCTTCACGTGCTCCGACGACGACATCAAGGTAGCCGTCACCATCGATATCTCCCACCGCGGGCGATGAGAGCAGCCAATGCCCGGTGAACTTCGGCCAACCATTCGGTACGTCACCCGCGGCGTTCCATGCGTGAAGCACGTAGCCGCCAGAACCATGCACGACCTCAGGTGTGCCATCTCCACTGACATCCGCGACGGCTCCTGCGGAAAATAGCGACCAGTCTTCGATCTGGCGCGGCCATCCCTCAAGCATCTCACCAGTCGCACCAGACCAAGCTCCGACAACATGCGAATAGTCCATGTTCTGCCAGCCGGTGTAGATGTTCATCGACAGGCTGATGAACCAGAGGGTACCCGTGCCTCCGCTGATGGGATCCGGCACACCGTCGCCATCCAAATCCCCGAATGCGGTGTTTGATGCGATCTGAACGAAGCCCCCTTCAATGACGTCTGACTTCGCGCCATAACGGTCTGCGGCGAAGCCCATATCGATGGCCTGTGTGCCGTCGTGGTGCAACAAATCACCCTGGGCAAGGAACGCAGAGTTGGCGATCTCCAGATCCCCGTCCCCGTCGACGTCCGCCAAAGAAAGCGACGAGGGGTGTCCTTCGCCAATCACGGGCAGATAAAGGTCATCCGCAGAGATCAGGCCTCTAACTTCTACCGGCCAGCCGTCGGCGAGTGTCGCTGTGTCGACATCATACATGTAGGCCAGGCCCCCGCCCGTCCAGGTCTCGTTGCTACCGATCACCAGATCGAAGTCGCCGTCTGCATCAATGTCGCCGACAGCGGGAGTGGTCACTATTCGGGCGCCGTAATCTCCGCAGTAATCAGGGTGACAGACCTCCACCGGGTACGGCCCCCAATCCTCTCCCTGCTCGTCCACGACATAAAGACGCCCATCCGATGCCGCGAACAGGATCTTTAGGGTGCCATCACCCTCGAGCTCCTCAAGCACCGGTGAACCCCAGATACTGTTTTCCCAGCGGTGCTGATCGTCGATCTCTTCATTTGTACGGCCATGAATTTCATAAGGGAAGCCCGACACCACAGTGCCGTCGTCATGCCACGCGTGAACACGTCCCATGATTGTGGTGACGACAACCTCCAAGCTGCCGTCGCCATCCAAGTCTCCAACCGCCGCACCGCCGATCATCGCGTCCACCAAGCCTTCAGGCAACGCGCCCGACGCGATAGCCGCAGAATCGTTGTGTGCGTAGGGATGCGCGCCCGTTTGGACCGGCCAGCCCTCGAGCGCCTCGCCCTGGCCATTGAGCAGCCAGACCTCCCCGTCTCCGGTAGGCACGACGATCTCAAACACGCCGTCACCATCAAAGTCGGCCAAAGTCGGGCTCGCTTCTACACTGCCTCCCAAGTCCAATGGAAATCCAGGAAGCAAATCCGGATCTTCTTGAACAAATACCGTGACCCGGGAATGTGCCTCGAGCCCTTCAGCGTCAACGACGGTCAAACGTACGGTGACCGCAGGCCCATACACGCGCTCGACCCGTTCAAGGATCGTCTCGCCGTAGGCAGGAGGTCCGACCGGCGTCCAGTCAACAAGCTCAAGATCCAAGGTGCCGAGGCTCCCTTCGAAAGCGGCCGTTTCATCGCCGGAACCAAACTCGGTCCAATCTCTGGGATCGTCTCCTACACCATATTCAAGCGTCCAACTGTACCCACTGGAACGGTCGGCCGAGACCTGCGCGACGATATCAAGGCTAGAGGTATTGGCGAGGTCCAAGCTGTCGAACCACGTCGGCCCCCAGATCGTGGCGACCGGGGGGATCTCTCCCGCTGCAACAGCCTCTACAGCCCGCGCCACATTCAGCTTTCCGTAGCCGGTATAGCTGTCCCAACCTTCATAAGACGGGTAAGCCTGCGCCAGCGCCTGCTCCTCATCCGTCAACCAGGCATCATCCGCGCTACCAATCAGCAATTGATAAAGCTCACCAGCCAGAAGCGGTGTACCGGCCTCAGCACCGGCTGACGCGATCAAACCAGTGGCTCCGAGCGTCATTGCTGCCGCTCCGGTCGCGCATGCATGCTCAGGCGCGATGAGATCAAGCCGCGGGCCAAAGTTGTTGCAGTTCCAAGAGTTCAGGTAGCTATAGGCCTCCCCGTTCTCGTCCCCCGTGTTCGACCGCGATGACCGCAGATAGAGCGCGCCATTGGACATCGCCGGGTAGAAGTTCTGATAGGTGTTGAAGTCACCTGCGACCCCGAGCACCAGCATGTCGAGGTCCCAAGCGTACCGAACCGCCGCTTCACTCAACGACGCGTTGGTCAGAGCACCATGCGCGAGAGAGATCCCGGACGCGCCACTGTCTGCGGCAAAGGCGATGCCTTCAGAAACCCGGACACCGTCAGACAGGATCGTATCCGACAAGCGGATGGGAAGCAGCGCACAGTTGGGACAGACGCCAATCGTCGAATCTCCGTCTTCCCCTTCTGCCCCCGCCTCTTTCATCACGCCAGAACCATGCGTGCCGTACTCATCCGTTCGGTCCGCCGAAGGGTCATTGTCTCTTCCAAAGAAGTCCCAACCACAAATGTCGTCAATGAAGCCGTTGCCGTCGTCGTCTACGCCATCGGAAAAGGTGTAGATGAGATCGGAGGGATCGAGCACACCGTCCGCGGCATCGCGCCCGGCGGTGATATCGACACGCGCGTCATCGACATAGTCCTGCACGTTCGTGAGTCCATTGCCGTCGCAATCGTGATTTTTGCAGGTGTTACCGTCGGCGTCTTGCGGTAACGGCAGCTCGGAGACGTTCAAATAAAGCTTGTTCACATAGTCTTCGTGAAACCACTCGACGCCGCTATCTCCAACGGCAAGAAGCGTGGTCCACTGCCCTGTCGTCGTCCGCCAGGCTTTGTCAGCGTGCGCGCCGCTGCCGATGTCTAATTCTGCCTCACGGACGGTCTCACGTGCACCAGCCGGGATGTAGCTGATGAAGTTCCAATCGCCGTCAAAATCGGAGGGACAGAGATCATAGCGATCCTCTTCGCCGCACTCCGGGTAAGTATCGATAGGCACTTCCCCTCTCGCTGAAGAGAAAACGCAGCACGCAAAGGCCAACAACCCGCCAAGTCGTAATACCAACGAAGCCTCCAATACTAAAGCCGTACGTCTGTAACGCATCAACCATCCAACCGACCCATTTGTAAGGTACGATGTGAACGGTATGTAAACGTCGGCGGTTGAAGCGGGCTGGGGGTATCGATCAGCGCGTTCACCGGGTAGTGTGCTGGCGACGAATATGTACGAGACCAAGCCAGGGGTTTGGTCTTTTGGCGCTTGGGGGAAACACATGGCATTCGGACTCGAAAGCGTCCTTTTGCTCGCCACAGTGGCTGGCTACGGTGACGTAGACAGTGACGGCTACCCGTCTTGGGCGGAGCGCGACGTACACATGTGGACCAACGCAGCCCGCGTCGACCCAGAAGCCTTTGAAGACGAATACCTGATGGGCGGTTGTTCACTGGATGTCTTCACTACAGAAGAGCGTACACCCCAGCTGCCTGTTTACTACAACCGCGATCTCAATGAAGCCGCCCGCTACCATTCAGATGACATGGTCGAGAACAACTGTTTCCAACACAATTCCTGTGATGGAACGGACTGGGGCGAGCGGATTTCACGCTACTACTCCGGTGGAAATATCGGCGAAAATATCGCCTACGGCTACGGTGATGGTTGGAACACAGTCTTCTACGGTTGGATGTGCTCCGAGTCGGGACACCGTGGAAACATCATGTCGAGCGGCTGGAATGAGTTGGGGACCGGCGTAAACGGCACGCACATGACGCAAGATTTTGCGGCTGGCTCCCCCGAGTCCAATGCCCCGGTAAGAATGGGTCTACACTTCCCCGCAAGCCCGAGCGCGTCTGTGGAGTTCTTTGCGGACTGGGCGGACTCCGAGCCCCCAATGAAGCTCTACACCGTATTGGACGGCGAAATCGCGGTGATGGCCGTCGAGTGGGGTACCGACACGAAAGGAATCTTCCGAAGCGCGGTAAATCTCGACCAAGAAGCCACCACCTGCCACGAATACTACATCTACTGGGAAACCAGCACCGGCGAGACGGGCGCCTTTCCGGAAGACGGCTCCTACCAGTTCGGGACCGGCTGCGATCCGCTCATGTGGATCGACAGTCAACTGCCCTTGTCGGTGGAAGAAGAGGGCCCCGTTGGTGACCTACTCTCCGACGTCGTCCTCGTAGGGTGTTCTTCGGTGCCAAATAGCGCACCACTCAACCTGGCTATCGGGAGCCTTGCGGGCCTGCTAGGTCTTGCCGCGCGACGCCGTCAGCAAGACCCGCGTGCATCCTAAAAAGATCTCCGCAATAAACCACCCAACCCAACCGTAAGTCATTACGCTCACCAACCTACCGGAGCGTAAATGGCGTCTTCTTCATCCAGTGATCTGGCCATCAAGTTCGGTTGGGGCCTCATCGCCCTCTCCTGCCTACTGTTCTTTGGCTGGTGGACCGTCGAGATCGTACAGGCTGAAGACACACCCGCCATCCTACGCGTGGCGATGATCAGCCTGCAAGCGGGCTTTCTAGTCCTCATCCCTACGCTAGTCTACCGCCGCATTCGTAGCGCAAAATCAGACCCGTACCGCGAGATAAATCAATGACAAACTCGAACCTGCCTGTCAGCAACGGCCAAACCGGACGCCCCTCGCTCCATCTGGCGACAACTGACGACATGCCTGGCTACAAAGTCATCCGTAGCGTCGGTCTAGTGCGTGGAAATACTGTTCGTACACGCCATGTCGGCCACGACATTGTGGCGGGGATCAAGAGCATGCTCGGCGGCGAGATCAACGAGTACACCAAGGTCATGGCGGAAGCTCGCGAAGAGGCGCTGGACAGAATGCAGCACCAGGCCGCGGCCCTCGGCGCTAACGCCGTTACCGCGATCCGAATCACCACGTCGACCGTCATGTCCGGGGCAGCAGAGATCGTCGCCTACGGGACCGCGGTGGTGGTTGAAAACCTCGATTGAGGCGCGAAAACCGGTTGCGATAGCCCAGTTTCGGTTGTAGTTGGGGGCTCCCAAGGATGGAGTACTCCCCGATGAAAACCGCAAACGCCCTACCCCTTTCTCTCTTTCTGTTGCCCGCCTGCTTCGCGCCCCAATCGCTCGACGAAGACACTGCCGGCAGCAGCTCCGCGACGATCGCAGACGTTCAGCAAGGCGTTTACGTCGACGGCGACCTGGTTGAGTTGGAAGGCGTCGTTGTCACCAGCGGCCTGAACAGTGCCGGTGAAGGCTTCTTCGCGCAAGACGCCGGCGGCGGCGAGTACAGCGGGATGTACGTTTACCTCTATAGCTACGTAGAAGCGGACGTAGAGCCCGGTGATGTAATCAACCTCAAGGGCTTCGTGACCGAGTACTACGACTTCACGGAGTTGACAGTCGATGACACTGACGGCGTAGAAGTGGTCGGTACTGGCGACGTCACGATCGATGAGCTTGGCGAAGTCAGCGACTGGGAGCCTTGGGAAAGCGCCCTCGTCGCACTGACGGACCAGACCGTTTCCTCGGAAGTCAACGCATACGGAGAGGTAGAACTGTCCTCTGGAATCAAGATGGACAACCTGTTCTACGACTTCTCCACGGAGACTGGAGCTACTTACACCCGTGTCATCGGCCCAATCTCGTACAACTTCGAAGAGTTCAAACTTAATCCAAGAAGCGACTCTGACCTTGAAGGCTACGTGGCCGGTCAAGGTCCGGAAGCGGTGACTGTCGCAGATGTCCAAGGCGGAAACATCGCCGAAGGCTCTAGCGTGTTGCTTGAAGACGTTATCGTCACGACGCCAATGAGCGAAGACGGCGCTGGCTTCTGGGTACAGGACGCGGGCGGCGGAGAATACAGCGGTATTTACGTCTACTTGTACAGCGATGTCGAAGCTGATGTCGATGTCGGCGACGTCGTCACACTGACGGGGAGCTACACCGAGTACTACGACCTGTCGGAGATCACGATAGCCACCAGCGCCGACTTGTCTGTTACCGGCACCGCCGAAACGCTCACGACGAGACTGTTCGAGGCCCCGGCCGATTGGGAAGCCTATGAAGGAGTGTTGGTCTCACTGTTGAACGTACAAGCGACGAGCGACATCGACAGCTACGGCGAGATCGAACTCAACATGGACATTGAAATGGACAACTACTTCTATGACTTCTCCGCAGAAAACGGACAGACATGGACGTCCATTACGGGTGTCGTCAGCTACAACTACAAAGCGTGGAAGCTCTACCCACGCGATGCAAACGACCTGCAGTAAAGATCATGACCAAACGCTTCGAAAACAAGATCGTCGTCGTTACCGGCGCCACAAGCGGGATCGGTTGGGAAACCGCCGTATCCTTCGCGCGTGAAGGCGCGACGGTGATCGGCACCGGACGAAATCAAGACCGGCTTGATGCCTTGAGCCAAGAGATCGACCTCGCGTTGACCGTCGATGTCACCAGTGATGCCGAAGTCCAAATGCTCGCCGACACGGTGAGAGATCGATACGGCCGGCTTGATGTCCTCGTAAACAACGCCGGTATCGGGCTCTTCAAAGATTGGGCGGACACGACACACGCCGAGTTTGAAAATGTGCTCGCAGTGAACCTCGTGGGTGTCGTCAGGGTTTGCCAAGCACTCCTTCCCCTGGTTTTGGAGAGCGACGCCGGAAACGTGACGATGGTCTCGAGCGTAGCGGGCAAACGCGGATACGCAAAGCACGGCGCGTACTGCGCCAGCAAACACGGCCTCATCGGTTACTCGAGCGCCTTACGCGCGGATCTTAAAGAGGCCGGTGTCACCGTGTCAGTGGTCTGCCCACCCGCTGTAGACACGCCGTTTTTCGAAAACGCCGGCTACATGACGTTCCACGAAGATCACGTCGGCCTAACTTTGGCTACAGCCCCCCAGATCGCCGAAGAACTGCTGGACGCTGTCGCCAATAACGAGCACGAACGAATCATTACGACACGCGCAAAGGTGCTCTACGCAATGTCCTTGGTGAGCCCGAAGCTTCTAGAGTTTGTGCAGCGCTTCAAATAACGACACCGCCCGAAAACTATTCGAGCAAGGCTCTACCGAGATACCGGATCTCCCGGACAGAAACGTCAGAACCAAGCCGCACGCTTCGGGACACGGCGCGAGCCGCGGCGGTCGCAATATCGGGCGCAACGACAACGTACTGCCCCTCTACGCCGTCGGCGTGCACAACAACGGCGAACGCTTGCTGCTCAACGGCCTTCCGCCCAGCGCCCGCTTGAACGGTAGCCTCCGAAGCGCTTGAAGCGGGCGGGGCTTCATTCCGCCAATAAGCAGGAATGCCCCGGCGCCTTCGGTAAGCGCGCACGTTCTCCACAGTGACACCAGCGCGCTCGGCAAGCTCTCGATCGGGCACGTGCCCAACCTCTGACGCAAACGGAGTGAGGGCGGAACGACGGCCCTTACGCTTTACAGGCGTAGCGGGCGACCTTGGCGGGGCCTCTACGGGCGGTCGCCCTCTACGGCCACTGATTCCGTTGCGCAGTCGAAACCTCCGCACGGCCTCAACGCTCAATCCGACCCGCTCAGCAACGACCCGATCTGGAATCTGTCCTAAATCGGGAACGAAGGGCTGAAGAAGGCGTGACTGATCCGCCAGTTCTTCTGAAGAGGCCCTGGCCGTCGGGTGATGGCCTTCTTGGAAGCGGTGGCCCATATACGGCGGGATACCAAGCCGTTTTCGGTGATTGATCACTGTCTTGCGCTGAACACCAGCCAAGGCAGCAATCTCCCCGTCTGGCACTTTGCCCAGTTGATCAATGTACGGCGCGAGTTTCTTGCCTGCCACGGGTGGGCGTCCTCGCCGAGCCAATGTGCACCTCAACTGGTTGTATTCCGACGCGTTCCCGTAACAAACCGTAAAGGTATATGTACGAATAATTGAGCGCCTAAAACCCAATGCGGTACGCAAAGACTCACAGTCGAAAACGTGAATTTGGAAACTGACGCTGTGAGACGCTTAATAAACGCGACGACTTATGTTTGTGCGTTCCCGCCTGTCCATGCGCGCACCGCATCCAAGAGCGCGTCACCATAGCGACGCATACGACTTGGCCCCATGCCGTGGACCTCCTCAAGGCTGTTCCGACTCACAGGACGGGCCTCGGCGATAGCCTCCAAGGTTCGATTCGGCGCGATCACATAAGCGGGCACATCCTCTGACTGCGCGAGCTTCCGGCGCACTTCCTTTAGGTAAGCGAGCAAATCAAGATCTGCGGAGCGTGTCGGCGCCGCCGCACGCCGAGCAAACGCCGGCATCGCGAGCTCCCGGTCTCCCAAGCCATCACGCATCACGCTGCGCCCCAGTTCCGTCAACGCCAAAACAGCGTATGTACGCTCCATTCCCCGTACCGGACGCGTGACATAGCGTCTGTCCAACAAGCCCACTTCGGTGAGTGCCTCCAATAGGGGTACGAGCTCACTTACCGGTCGATGTCGCAAGAGCCCATAGGTCGAAAGTCGATCAAAGCCGAGTCGCTTCAGCGCCTGGGAACGACTTCCGGCGAGCACCTCTGCGACGCGCTGCGCGGTCCAACCCTCTCCCATCCTCGCCACACAAGAGAGCATTTTACGGATCTCAATTTCTTCTTCGCCGCTAAGCGCCCGATCATCCGCTCGAAGTGGTCTGCCGGAACGACACCCATCGCAGGACCCGCACCGCTCGTAGGGCGCCGTTTCTCCAAAATACTCGATCAAATATCGGCGCCTACAACCAGCATCGACGTAGCCCACCATCTTGTCGAGCTTGGCGAGCTCCTGACCCCGCCGCTCCTGAATCCGCGCGTCATCGATTTTAAGATCGGCGCCAGGCTCCAAAAGTTCGACACCGCCTACACGCTGCGGCGCTTCATACGTGATCCATCCGCGCTCTCCCAAACCTGTAAGCGCAGCACTGAGCTGCACGCGTTCTATCTCTAGCTCGCGACACAACACCTCTGGCTTCAACACCAATCGCTGACCTGGGTAGGACTCGAGCCTCGCCCGAACAGCTTTGAGCACATTGCCACGCAAGCCTCTTGGCGGGGTCCCCTCTCGTTCTAACAATCCGATGCGGGCGGGTTGGTCTGAAGGGTGAATACGATGCAATACCCCCTCTCTCCGGAGCAACCTCAAACAACTCGCAGCACCTCGGGCACCTCCAACCTCTTCAGAGAGCCCTGCAGCGAAGGACTCGAGCGAAAATAGCAACTCCGCTTGCTCCGGTTGCTTGCGCCAAAGCTCCAGCAGCGCCTCGTAGACCTCGCGAATCGCGGCGATATTCGGGTTCGACGTCCGAATGAAAAATTCCTGAATCCCGCGATCGGGTGGCCTGAACAAGAGCACCACGCGCGACGGACGACCATCTCGACCCGCCCGCCCGATCTCCTGGTAGTAAGCCTCTACCGTCCCCGGAATATCGAAATGCACGATCGCGCGGATATTCGACTTATCGATCCCCATTCCAAATGCGTTCGTAGCGACCACAACAGGCACATCACCTTGCATGAACGCATCCTGCACACGCGTTCTGGCATCCGGGAGCATCCCTCCGTGGTACATACCAGCAGGCACACCGGACTCTCGGAGGTACTGCGTGACCCGCTCCACGCTCTTTCGCGTCGCGCA
>Ga0163179_10002483_pt1 | contig 12846 bp, 11 predicted proteins | sample AtlANTMetagenome_FD_109643 | JGI IMG/M metagenome (GOLD analysis project Ga0163179, IMG submission 109643) | Marine eukaryotic phytoplankton communities from the Atlantic Ocean - Atlantic ANT 2 Metagenome | ecosystem: Environmental > Aquatic > Marine > Oceanic | place: North Atlantic Ocean...
ATAAAATCAACTCTTAAAGAAGCCATTTCCATATTAAAGCATAAAATATAGCAAGATAAAAAAGTGGGCAAAAATACCCGCTTGTCTTGTTACACTTCCCTCTATTCCAGTTTTTTATTTTCTCAAGTTTTTTATATCAACCCCAAGTTGCCTCGCCATATTCAAAAAAAACTCATGCTCCATAGGATGCACATCACCATCAGCCAGTTCTACACATGCTAGAAGACCAACAACTAATTTTTTTTTTGTTGTATGCATATTTTTTAAAACTTGTAAATGCTTTTCTGCTGGCACTAACGTTGTTTCATCAGCAAATTGCTTCCAATCTTTAATCTTTCCATCATCAAGGGCCATTAAAGCATCAGTTACCATTTTTTGTTCTGTATCATCAATTACGCCGTCAGCAGCAGACATAGTTATCAAAGAAGCTGATAATGCAGCTAGCTCTTTGTAAGACCAATTTTTTTCTGATTTGAATAGATCACTGAAAAATCCCATATTTATATATTTATTGATTATTAATTATAAATATATGAATTTAAATGGTAAAGCCTTTAAACTAAGAATGAGCTAAGATTAAATATAAAATATAATTATGGGAATATTCAATTTTTTTAAAAGCAATAAAAATAAATGTTCAGAATGCGGCGTTTCAATTAAACCAGGAGCTCTTTGTTGTACTCCTTGTTCTAAAATAGTGGCACAAAGACTCAGGGGAATGGCGGAAACTCCTCTTAATGAATTTGAAGATGACATAATCGATAAAGAAATAAATTCGGCAACACAAGACGCTTTAAAAACAATACAAAGGGAAAATATAGAAAACGGTACTGTGGAAGTAACCGATGAATCTAGAGTAAATCTAACTGATTTAGAGCAGATTGATCAGGCTTATTATTTTAAGGGGGAGCCATTTACTGGGATATGTGAGGAACAAGATAATTCTGGTTTAATTTTGAGCAAATTAACAATTGTAGATGGAAAAATACAGTTAGTTACAACATACGACGACTTTGGTAATATAGAAGAAAAAACGGAATGGAAAAATGGCAAACCTAACGGCTTACATAAAAACTATTACGCAAGCGGCGAATTAAAAGGGGAGGCAACCTTCAAAGATGGAATAATTGACGGTTTATTAAAACAGTTTTTCAAGAACGGAGAAATTAAAAGTCAATGTGAAATTAAGAAGGGTGTAAAAAATGGATTTCATAAATACTATTATGAAAGTGGTAATATAAAAGGAGAAGAGTTTTTTAAAAATGACAAAAAAGACGGACCTTTTAAAACATGTTATGAAAATGGTCATCCAAAGTCTAAAGGGAAGTATAAGAATGATCAAGAAATATTATCAGAAACAAAATGTTTTATTAATGATGCCCCACCGGAGATTAGATTAGATGTTTTAAAAAATGATAACGGCCCTATATATGGATTTGGTAAAGATGGATTAGAGCGCTCAAAAGAAGATTGGGATAAGTTATGAACTTGATTTCATTTCCTAAATGACTTTTAGTTTTCGTGGTTAATTTCATTGCCACTTTCATCCCAACATTTTAATATAAAATCAACCCAATTTCCATTATAAATACTTATCTGCTCTTTCTTAATTTGGCCATTTTCATAGTAATACCTTGAAGACTTTAAACCTGGAAGGCTTTCATATTCTAGCAATTTTTTAATAGCATCATTACTGTTATAATAATCCCCGAAAACATTTTTAAGTATGGTTTCTTTCTCTATAATATCCGACTTTGTAAATGAATTTCCTGGGTCTATATAAATTAAGTCCAAGGAAAGTTGACCTGGTTTTTTTTCATAATAATTGTTGGGCAAATAGTTGGGCAAATTGGCTTTATAAATGTTTATACATATTTATATCAATATAAAGAATTTAATATAAACTTATCTGTTAAAAAGGATTTTTTGTAAAAATGAATAAATAAGCAGAAAGAAACTTGTGACCCTGAAAGGATTCGAACCTTCAACCGCCTGATCCGTAGTCAGGTACTCTATCCAGTTGAGCTACAGGGCCAATAATTATTTAATTTTTTGGTTTAAAAAACTTATAGCTTTTTTAGTATCTTTTGGTTTATCAATTATTTTCATTGATTTATCTAAAATAAAAACAGTAGGAGTCTTTTTTACTTTATAATCTTTACAGACAGGTGATTTATAAATTTTAAACTGATTAACATTCAGCCAATTAAATCCATTATCATTGATGGTACTTTTCCATTTTTCTTTATTTGCATCTAATGCAACAGCTACAACTTCTACACCTTTGTTTTTATTAGTTTTATACCAAGAAGCAAGGGCAGGTAATTCCTGCATACAATGACTACAATGAGACGCCCAAAAAACTAAAATAGTGTATCTATTTTTAGAACAAGTAGATTTTAAATTAACTGATTTATTATGCACATCTTTAATAGTAAAGTCTGGAGGAGTATTTCCAACTTGTAAATCTTTAAATTTAGATGCTCTTTCTTTCATTAAATCACTAACTTCAACTTCACCACAAGCATCACCATAAAAATATTCGTCTATGATGTAATTACATACCTCTATCCACATAGGATCATTTGCTTGCGAAGCAGTATTATAAAAACTATCTAACATATTATACATACAAAACTCCGCAACCTTTTCATTAACCTTTGCTTTATCCATTATGAAATCTACAGCATCATAAAAAGCATATTTGTTATTTTTTGGATCATATTTCGCATGTAAAACCATATACCTTTGAATTCTGTTAGGTATTAAATTACTTCTTATAATACTCTCATCTGTAAAATCAATGTCTTCAAAGAATTTATCTGGATTAGTTTCATTAATAGGTTTCATTTTAGAAAGAATCATTCCGGTATAAGTCCCGGGGTAATCTTTTGCTAACTTTATGGAAAAATTTTCCATTTCATTATTTAACCTTTGGACTTCTTTTTTTCTCATTTCCATACTTTTGCTTCCATCTCTCTTAGTCTTATTGATATTTCTCTCAATCTCAGACTTTTTATTATTAAATAATTTTTTTGCTATGTTATCTTTAGAGTTCTGAATATTATATTTCTTAGATAGTCTATATTCATTAAAAGTAATATCTAAAACCCCTCCTTCTTTTGGATTCACAACAATTTCAACATCATTTGTCTCATTATTAAATGCCAACTTATAAAAACCTCTCACATAGTTTCTAGATTTAAATTGAAAGTTCCCTGATTTAACAATAGCGCTATCGAGAAGATTACCTTCATTTCCAAGAACTTCATATAAATACATTTTTCCAGATTTGGCTTTTATATTTTTTCCCTTGATTATAACCTTTCCATTTTTCTGAGAAAAAGAAACAAAGCTAAACAAGAACAGTATTAAAAAATATTTTTTCATTTTTTTTAAGTTTTAGTTTTTTTATTCTTATAAGAAAGAAATGTGTTTTTTAACAAGGAAACAATCGTCATAGGCCCGACACCTCCCGGAACAGGAGTAATAAACGATGCCTTATCTTTTACAGAATCAAAATCAACATCTCCAACCAAACGCCAACCTGTCTTTGAATTTTTTGACTTTATTCTATTAATGCCAACATCTATAACAACAACACCATCTTTTACCATATTTGCCTTTAAAAACTTTTCTCTTCCTAAAGCAACAATAATAATATCTGCGTCCATAGTTAATTTTTCAATATTTTTTGTTTTACTATGAGCTAATGTCACTGTTGCATTTGCAAATTTAACATTTCTAGACATTAAAATACTGATTGGACGCCCAACTATATTACTTCTTCCTATAACTAAACAATTTTTTCCAATTGTATCAATACCATACTCTTCTATTAGCGTTAAAATACCAAATGGAGTCGCAGGCAAAAAACAATCTACCCCTAGAATCATTTTACCTAAATTAATTGGGTGAAAGCCATCCACATCTTTTTCTGCAGATATTGAATTTACCACTAAATATTCATCTATATGATGTGGCAAAGGAAGCTGAACAATTAATCCATCAATGTTAGAATCTAAATTTATTTGTAATATTTTATCAATTAAATCTTCTTGAGATATATTCTTATCATATTTAATTATAGTGGAATCAAATCCGACTTGAGTACAAGCCTTTTCTTTAGCATTAACATAAGTTTGTGAAGCAGGATTTTCACCTACTAAAATAGCAGCCAAATGAGGTTTTCTTGTACTTGAAGAAGTGATTTTTTTCACTTCATTAGACAATTCTAATTTTATTTTCTTTGACAAAGATTTACCGTCTAATAAAATCATTTTATATATTATTTAAAATTTGGCATTTGGCCTGGATTCTGCCCCATTCCTTTCATTAAATTATCAAGCCCACCTCCTTTTAACATTTTCATCATTTTTCCCATTTGATTAAATTGCTTAATAAGTTTATTTACTTCTTGAATAGAAGTGCCACTTCCTTTTGCTATTCTATTTACTCTAGAAGAGTTAATTAATTTCGGATTATTTCTCTCATCTTCTGTCATTGAATAAATAATAGTTTCAATAACTTTGAAAGCATCATCATCTATATCTACATTTCTAATCATTTTCCCAACTCCCGGCATCATACTTAATAAATCTTTTAGATTTCCCATTTTTTTTATCTGCTTAATTTGTTTCAGAAAATCGTTAAATGTAAATCTGTTTTTTAAGATTTTTTGCTCCATTTTAGCAGCTTCTTTTTCATCAAATTGCTCTTGAACCTTCTCAACTAAAGAAACCACATCCCCCATTCCTAGGATTCTATTTGCCATTCTATCAGGATGAAATAAATCAATAGCATCTAATTTCTCTCCTGTCCCTATAAATTTAATTGGTTTTTTAACCTCATATTTAATCGTAAGAGCCGCCCCGCCTCTGGTATCACCATCTAGCTTTGTTAACACAACTCCACTAAAATCTAACTTCTCATTAAAAGCTTTTGCTGTTTTTACCGCATCTTGACCAGTCATTGAGTCAACCACAAATAAAATTTCATCAGGATTAGTGTTGTTTTTTATAGAATGTATTTCTGTCATCATTTTTTCATCAATAGCTAAACGTCCAGCAGTATCAATGATAACCAAATTTTTTCCATTTTTTTTTGCAAAATCAACGCCTTCTTTAGCAATCATAACAGGATCTTTTTGATCTAAATTTTTATAAACAGAGACATTAATTTGATTAGCAATAAATTCCAACTGATCAATTGCAGCTGGTCTATATACATCACAAGCAACCAGTAGTGGTTTGAATTTTTTTTTATTTTGAAGATATTTCGCAAGCTTAGCTGAAAAAGTAGTTTTTCCACAACCTTGCAACCCTGCAAGTAAAACAATAGAAAAATTTGGATTTAAATTTAATTGAGAGGCTTCATCCCCCATTAAAGAGGCTAATTCATCTTTAACAATCTTAATCATTAATTGACCTGGCTGCAAAGCTGTTAAGACCTCTTGACCCATAGCTTTTTCTTTCACCTTTTCAATAAATTCTTTAGCAGTTTTGTAGGCTACATCGGAGTCAATTAAAGCTCTTCTAATTTCTTTTAAAGTTTGAGCAACATTAATTTCATTTATTCTTCCATGACCCTTAAGGACTTTAAAAGATTTTTCTAATTTTTCTGTTAAATTTTGAAACATAATTATTCTTTACATTCTACTTGGAACATCAACACCTAACAAATTCATCCCATTCATTATAATCAAACTGACCTTTTTAGATATTGTTAATCTAAATTTTTCATTTTTTGAACTATCTAAAATAGGAACTTTTTGATAAAATTTATTATATGTTTTTGACAAATGAAAAATATAATTTGCAAGTAAAGCAGGATTTAAAGAGTCTTTACATTGTTGTATGCAATTTGGAAACTCTATAATAATTTTAATTAAATCTTTTTCTAATTCATGCATTTTTTGAAATGAATTAAAAGAAGGCTCAAAATCAGTTCTTTTCTTTAAAATAGACATAATACGAGCATAAGTATATTGAATAAAAGGTCCTGTATTACCATTGAAATCGATTGATTCATCTGGATTAAACATCATGTTTTTTTTAGCATCTACTTTTAAAATAAAATATTTCAACGCTGCATCCCCTATCTTTTTTGATAAATCTTCAATTTCTTTTTCATCAAAATCATCAAATTTATTTGATTTTTTAATTAGATGTAATGAGTCTTTTCTCATTTTAGAAATTAAATCATCTGCATCTACGACAGTCCCTTCTCTTGACTTCATTTTGCCAGAGGGCAAATCTACCATTCCATAAGACAAATGGGAACATTTCTTTGACCAACTAAACCCTATTTTTTCTAAAATTTTAAATAATGTTTGAAAATGATAATTTTGTTCATTCCCTGTAACATATATCATATTGTTAAATTTAAAATCATCATATCTACAGAGAGCAGTGCCAATATCCTGAGTCATATAAACGGCTGTCCCATCAGATCGCAATAATAACTTTTCATCTAAATTAAATTCATGTAAATCAACCCAAATAGATTCGTCATTTTTTTTGAAAAAAATATTTTTCTTAAGAAATTCTTGAACTATTCGCTTTCCATCTAAATAAGTATTGCTTTCATAATAATTTTTATCAAAACTAATTCCTAATTTCTTATAAGTAATTTCCATCCCTTCGTATACCCAACCATTCATCTTATTCCATAAATCTATAATTTCAGGATCCTTTTTTTCCCATTTAATTAACATTTCTTGAGCTTCTTTTAAAATAGTTGGCGTTATTTTATCATTTCCTATTTTTTGCTGTTCTTCTCTCAATTTTTTTTCAAACAAAACATAGTATTTCCCAACAAAAAAATCACCTTTGATATTTTCAGATTCAGGGGTTTTTCCATTCCCATATTTAAGCCAAGCTAACATACTTTTACAAATATGAATCCCTCTATCATTAATAACTTGAACCTTTTTAACATGGTGCCCACATGCTTTAAATATATTTGAAATGGCAAAACCAAGTAAATTATTTCTTATGTGCCCTAAATGAAGAGGCTTGTTAGTATTGGGAGAAGAAAACTCAACTAATGTAGTTTTAGAATTAGAGGATGGAGAAATAAATCCGAAATTTTTAGAAGAAAAAACATATTCTAAAATCTTAGAAAAAAAAATGTCTGACAAATGAAAATTCAAAAACCCTTTAACAACATTAAACGAAGATATCTCTTCTATTTTTTGTAAAACATTACCTATTTCGTTCGCTGTACTTGATAAATCTTTTTCTGAAAAAGATAAAAAAGGAAAAATTATTAAAGTATAATCGCCTTCAAAATCAACCTTTGTTTTTATAATTTGAAAACGGCTAGAGGGTATTTTCTTGTTATACAAATCACTAATAGATTTTTCTATTTTTTTATTTAAAATATCTAAAGTCATTAAATTTTATTTAAGAAAATTTCCGCCAACATACATCTAGCCCCACCGCCACCATATTTTTCAATTGTATCTAATGGTGAATGTACAATTTTACAAGACCTATTTATAATTTTTTTTTGATTTTTTGTAAAAGAATTAAAAGCATTAGTGCTCATAACTAAAAGACTTTCTCCATTTTTGTTTTTTACCCCCAAAACATTACCGCAAAAATTATTTACTTGCTCAAGAGAAATAGAAATAATTTCTTTTTTAGTTTTAATTAAAAAATCACAAACTTTCTTTTTCTCATTAACATCAACAATAGAATCTAAACAAACAATGGAAAATTTTTCACAAACACTCATCATTACATTGGTGTGATAAATTATTTTTTTTGGTTTTTGAAATGCAGAAAAAGTAATGGCTTGAAAATTTGTTTTTTGACAAAAATCAACTAACAAATCATAAGAACTTCTTTCAGATAAAGCCATATAAGCCATTTTATTCTCTCTATCTAAAACCAGACTTCCAGTACCCTCTAAAAACTGATTATTTTTTTCATTTAATTCCGCATCATTAAAAATTTTTGAAACATGAAAATTCTGTTTTAAAAAGCTAATAATATCATTTCTTCTTTCTAATCTTCTATTTTTAGCAAACATGGAATGAATGAAAATTTTTCCATCTTGATATGTGGAGATCCAATTATTTGGAAAAATACAATCGGGAGTTATTGGTTTTTCAAAATCATCAAATAAAAATACGTTTAAATGGTTTCTTTGTAATGTTTTAAAAAAATTATCAAATTCAATCAAGGCTTTCTTAGCAACATCAAAATCATTTTCACTAAACATGTTAGCTTGAAAATAATTATTAACGGATGTTTCAGGGTTAGAGAAAAATCTAAATGGCCTTATAAGGAATAAATTTGATGTCGTTTGTTTCATAATCTGACTAAAGGTAAAGTAGAACATCTCAAAAGACCTCCCATTTTCGCTATATTGGAGTATTCTATTTCTTCTATTAAATAACCCAATTTTGATAAAATATTATTTATTCTTTTAAACTTTTTATTTGTTACCACAACATTTTTTGAAATAGAAAAAAGATTAGAATTCAGCTCCCCCATCTCATCATTAGATATTTCTATTATATTTTTTTTTGGAAAAATCTTATTAATTATATCTAAATCTCTTTGATTATTAAAAGCATCATAACATACTAAAACATGACCTAATCCTAAAGGTTGAAAACAACAATCTAAATGAAGGCAATTGTTTTTAATGACAGTGTCTGATTTTTTTAACTCAAATCCAAAAACTTTTTTTTTAACAAAATACTTTTTTAAAAAATCTACCCCAGCCTTATTTGTCCTTCCAACTTTTTTTGTTAAAAAATCACGATCATTACATGTTCCAATAAAAAGATAATTATTAAAAACAATTACATCACCTCCTTCAATACTAACATGTCCTGGAAGATTGATGATTTTATTTTTATTAAAAGAAGAAAAAACATGTGAAACCCCCTGAATTTCTTTTTTTCTTTCCTGAATAATGTTTGATATAAAAAACACATCATCAATAACAAAACCAATATCTCTAGTGAAAATCTGATTAATTGATTTTATATTTCTTGGCCTCAAAACATCTATATTGTATTTCTGTAAAATGTTTTTAAATTCATTTAATTCAAAAATAAGTTGATTTTCCTCTGGAAATGTCTTTTCCAAAACATGTTTTCTTGAATGAGGATCATATACATTTTCAATAGAAGGCACTCCACCAAAATCATCCGCAACACCCAAAACTACTTTTTTTAAAGGATCAAATTCATTTTTAATAGAAAAGTTCAAAATCAAAAAATAATTAAATAATATTCAAAGTTATACAAAAAGCTTAGTAAAGAAAACTAACATTACAAGAGATAAAAATAAAATAACTAGATTTATAAAATTATATACAAAAAATGAGGTACAATAGTATAGAGATTGAAAACAAAAAAAAATTTATACACTCTATAATTCTTAAATCTGAAAAAAATGGCAATGCATTAAATCAATTGTTAATCAAAGAATTAATACATGCATTTGAGAATTTATCAAAAGACTTATCTTGCAGGGTTATTATATTAGAATCTAAATCAAATATTTTCTGTGCAGGAGCGGATTTAAAAGAGTTAAAAGAAATGCAGAATAATGATTACAAAAAGAATTTAGAAGACTCAAAAAAACTAATGAATCTTTTTCAAAAAATATTATCAATAGAAAAATTAGTGATTGCAAAAGTAGACGGAGCTGCTATTGCAGGTGGTTGCGGATTAGCAACCGCATGTGATATTATTTTTGGAACTGAAAATGCGAAATTTGGTTACACAGAAGTAAATATAGGATTTGTGCCTGCATTAGTAAGTACTTTTTTATCTAAAAGAGTCCCTGATTTTTTAAGTAAGGAGCTGTTTTTAACCGGTAAAATTTTAGATTCGCAACAAGCAGAAAAAATTCATTTAATTGATTATTATGTTAAAGCTGAAAAATTAGATAAGGAAATAGAAAAATACATACAAGATTTTTTAAAAAAATCATCTCCTGAATCTGTTTCTGAAACAAAAAAAATGCTCTATAAATTTTTAGAAATTGAAAAAAAAATGAATTTAGCTTGTGAAATAAATGCAAAATCAAGAAAAAACAAAGACTGTTTAAAAGGTATAAGCCGATTTTTGAAAAAAGAAAGAAATTACTGGAATTAAATGAGCAAACAATTAAAATTAAAATTAAAACACAAGAACCCACAAACAAAAATTATTTTTGGTTTAGTCTTTCTTTTTTTATCTATTTTTCTTTTTTTATCATTTAATTCTTTTTGGTGGAACTGGAAAATAGATAACGACACTATTATTTCAGGATGGGGATCTATAACTGATTTATATTCAAATCAAGCAAAAAATTTACTAGGTTGGTTAGGCGCTCTGAGTTCAAATTTTTTTATAGGAATTTTAGGGATAAATGCATACGGAATTATAATAATTCTTTTTGCAACATCCTTGAAATTAGTCTTTAAATTCAAGTTTAATTATTATGATTTTGTTAAAAAAATTGTAATCATAATGTTTTGGGCTTTAATTTTTCTTGGTTTCATAATGCAAGATTTTGACACAAATGGATTTTCCTATGGTTTAGTCGGGATGGAAATCAATAAAAGTTTAAACTTTCTAATTGGTGATGTAGGTATTGTTATAGTTCTTATAGCTTGGGCAATAATATGGATTGTAAATCACTTTAAGATATCTTATTTGCCCTTAAATCTCTCTTTCTTTCGTTCATTTAAAAAGCCATCTTTTTTAATTAAAAAAGAAAAAAAAAATATTAATAATGATATTCCCAAAAACACCACTGAGCATCAAAAAAACCCACAATCTAAAATAGATTTAGATGAACCAAGAGTATATGAAACTAAACTAGAAATCAAAAAAACAAAAGAAGAAAAAAAAACAACTCTTTCAAAATCTAATTTTGACCCTAGATTGGAACTCCAAAATTATAATTTTCCAGAATTAGAAATATTAAAACAATACGATAATGAAATCATTATAAATGAAAAAGAATTAGAACAAAATAAAAAAATAATAATAGAAACATTATTGCATTTTAAAATTGAAATCACTGCTATGAATGCAGAAGTAGGACCAACTATCACATTATATGAAATAGTGCCAAAAGAAGGCATAAAAATTTCTAAAATAAAGAATTTAGAAGATGATATTGCTCTAAGAATAAAAGCCACTGGGGTAAGAATTATTGCTCCTTTACCTGGAAAAGGAACTGTTGGAATAGAAGTCCCAAATCAAAAAGCAAGTATAGTATCTATGAAATCTGTTATTTCATCAGAAAAATTTCAAAAATCATCCTTTGAATTACCAATTGCTATAGGAAAAACAATATCTAATGAAACATATGTGGCAGATTTAACAAAAATGCCTCATTTATTAATGGCAGGAGCGACAGGACAAGGAAAATCTGTAGGATTAAATGCTATTATATGCTCAATTTTATTCAAAAAACATCCTACAGAAGTAAAATTTGTTTTGATTGATCCAAAAAAAGTAGAACTAACTCTTTATAATAAAATTGAAAGACACTTTTTAGCTAAACTTCCAAATAATGAGGATGCTATCATAACTAATACAAAACAAGTAATTACAACTCTAAAAGCATTATGCCTTGAAATGGATAATAGATATGATCTTTTAAAAGATGCTGGCGTTAGAAATATAACTGAATATAATCAAAAATTTAAGTCTCGTAAATTAAATCCCCAAAATGGACATAAATATTTACCATATATAATCCTAGTGATTGATGAATTTGCTGATTTAATCATGACAGCAGGAAAAGAAATAGAAATTCCATTAGCAAGATTAGCACAATTAGCTAGAGCAATTGGCATTCATTTGATAATTGCAACACAAAGACCAACAACTAATATTATAACAGGTACCATAAAAGCAAACTTTCCTGTAAGAATTGCATTTAGAGTTTCACAGGGAATCGACAGTAAAACTATTTTAGACACAAGTGGCGCCAATCAATTAATAGGAAGAGGTGATATGCTTATATCTACTGGAAATGATTTATTACGAATCCAATGCGCATTCATTGATACACCAGAAGTAGAGCAAATAACATCTTTTATTGAAAATCAAAAAGTTTATCCGAAAAGATATTATCTACCTGAATATATTCATGAAAATAGGAATGGAGAAAACATGAAGAAAAGTGGAGAAAAAGATGAAATGTTCGAAGACGCTGCTAGATTAGTAGTATTACAACAACAAGGCTCTACATCTATGCTTCAAAGAAAGATGAAATTAGGTTATAATAGAGCAGGAAGAATAATGGATGAACTAGAAATGGTAGGTATAGTTGGGAAGTCAGATGGAAGTAGATCTAGACAAGTTTTAGTAAAAAGTGAAGAAGAACTAATGAAAATATTAAATAAAATAAAAGATGAGTAAAGTCTTATTCATTATTCTTTTTGCAATAACATTATCTCATTCACAAACAAGGGACAATTTTAGTAACAAAAAATCAACTTTAAAATACTTAAAAAAAACATTTTGTGAAAACCCATTTTCAACAGTGATTAACTTCCCTGCCACAAATAAAGATTCCACAAAATATAGTTTTATAAAAATCATCAAAAACAGAAATCAATGTATATTAGAATATTCACAAAATAATGAGAAAATGGAAATCAAATGTGATGGAAAAATAATGTTAATATTTGATTATAAATATGAAGAAATTGAAATATTTTCTCTTACAGAGAGAGAGCAAAAAAAATGTTTTTTTGAAGAAAAAATTAATTTTTTAATCGAAGAAATTAAAGAACCCAAATCCAGAAACAAAGTCCTAGTTGAAGGAAAAATGGATAATTGGAGATTTGGCTTTGAAATTATTTATAATTTCCTAA
>Ga0163179_10002484_pt1 | contig 12843 bp, 14 predicted proteins | sample AtlANTMetagenome_FD_109643 | JGI IMG/M metagenome (GOLD analysis project Ga0163179, IMG submission 109643) | Marine eukaryotic phytoplankton communities from the Atlantic Ocean - Atlantic ANT 2 Metagenome | ecosystem: Environmental > Aquatic > Marine > Oceanic | place: North Atlantic Ocean...
GAACGAAGGTAAGGTATTCTTATTCAAATATGGTAAAAAAATATTTGATAAACTTACTGCTGCAATGCAACCTGAGTTTGAAGATGAGGAAGCAATTGATCCGTTTGATTTCTGGCAAGGTGCAAACTTCAAGTTAAAGGCAAAAAACGTGGCAGGATACAGAAACTATGATAGTTCTGAGTTTGCTGCTGTAACTCCATTACTTGATGATGACGATGCACTTGAGGGTCTATGGAAGAAACAATACTCTCTCGCAGAGATTGTTGCTGCCGATCAGTTCAAGTCATATGAAGATCTCAAGAAAAGATTAGAATATGTTCTTGGAAGCAAAAGACCTACTCAAGACCCAGATGTCTATGAGGAAGATAATGATCGTGGTTCTGCAGAAGAGTTAGTAACTGCTGCTGTATCCGCACCTCAAACTACCTCAACGGTAGATAAAGACGAGGATGATGCATTATCATACTTTGCGAAACTCGCAGAAGAGTAAGCACACAGGGGGTCAAACGACCTCCTTTTTTTATGGCAATGTTATATTTGTATTTTCTGTTTGTGCTGTTCTTTCGTCAATAAATTCTGATGACTCATCATACGTCATCAATTCTCTCATATCATTTAAAAATTGTTGTAAATATTCTTCTCTTAAGACAAATATATTTCTTTTTTCATCATTTAAACGAGTTTCATATTCATAATTACTAATTCCAACAACAGGACTTAATGTTGCAGTTGGTTCACCAGGTTTTGGTATTGTAAAATTACTATCAACAACTTTACCTTTAGGTAATATCATTCTACCATTTGTATCTTTAACTTCTGTTGTTTCAAAAAATTTAACTGAGTTTAAACTCTCTCCATATTTGTCTAGTGAATAATCATATATGTCTCGATCACTTAATGGCCATTCATTTCTTACATTTAAAATACCTGCCACTGTTAATACAACCCAATCTAATTCATCACTACCGTATAATTCCTCTGCAACTGTGTCTGGTCGAAGACCCATAGGTATTTCATATTTTTCAAATACGGTAAAATTATTCTGTAAGTCATCCCTTAATTTTGCACGACGAAATACATTTTTTATTTCAACAAAATCCAAAGAGGATGTTTTATCAGGTAAAAAAGATGGATATAATAAATTTGGAAGTTCTCTGAAATATCCCATTAGTAACCTACTGCTCCATCACCTGGTTTTGTATCATAATCAATATCATAAATTGGTTGTAACTCTTTGAATGATAGATCTAATTGCATTGATACTGGTGTTCCATCTTCGTATGTTGAATATACACCATCACCAGTATATGTTGTTTGCATATCAGTCAAGAAACACTGTTTGAATTTGTTTAGAAATGGATGATCATTTGCACCACTTCGATATCTTAACTTGAATACGTTTGGTGCTCTTAAAAAGAAATTACCTGAACCTGAAACACCACCTTGTGCTTGTGGAGCCATGTTTCTCTTAAATGCACGAATAATTAATTTAACTTGCTCCGCTTCTTTTGCATTACGAGGTGTTAATTTGAATGAAAATCTAAAGTTTCTAATTGTCACATCACTGAATAATAATTCCATGTTTGGATTTAATATCTCACCAGTTCCTCTTGCCAATAACTGATTGACTGTTACGTTTGCTCCAAATATATTAACAGCCTCAGATGCTAATTTTTTTGTTAGAACATCTGCTGCTGTGTTTAATGCAGATTGTCGATCACCACCACCTAATCCTGATTTTAATTCGTCTTTAAATGTGCCAATATCATCAGAAAGATCAAATTTTTGATTATTTGCAACCTGTCCACCAAGTGATGACATTACACCTTCTAATGCCTGAACACCAGCAGCTGCAAGACCATTCATTTTTGAATCACCATATACAACATTATTTGTATCTTGTAACTGAGCAGGTATTGGTAGTAAGATTGTACCTGCATTTATCAGTGGTCTGCGAGATAATTTTCTTGTTCTACCAGCACGGTTCTGAGATGCATTTCCAATTACATATCTACTACTACCACCTGTATCAGAAATATAACTTTTTCCAATCTCTGCATATCTTTCAATATCAATCTGTAGATAATCTGTGTGTTCTGTAAGTAACTCTGCAGGATATCTCAGCACACCACCCTGTCTTCTTTTACCATATCTTGCTAATCTTTTCTTTCTAATATCATCAAAATTTACTGGAGCTGGATCATTGGGAGAACGTTTTGTTAAATTTCCTTCTTTATCATATTCGTTTCCTTTAACGTCAACAAAAACCTCTTCGACTGTATCAACTCTTAAACCTCTGCTTGTATCTTTATATTCCGTTTTTCTTTGAAGTTGTAATTTGACCTTATCTCCATTATCTAATGTTACTGTTGGTATTCCACCTTCAAACAATTCAATCTCAGCTTCACGATAAGTAAAACCTTTATTATTTTTTCTAAATTCTGCTATTTTATCTTTCTTTATCTTTAAATTCTTTTGCGTATTTTGAATTTTCTTTCGATTTTGATCTTTTATTAATGCCATATCGACCTATTTTTAGTTATTTATACGAAATTTTGCAAATGGTATTGTATTTAGGTCTTGTAACTCCTCATTTGTGACTTGGTAGAGTTGACTTGCTACTTCTTGAAAGGTATATGAACGAGATTGACCCCAATGAAAGTTGATTCCTTTAAATCCCCAATCGAATACATTGGTTACAGCAACTAAAGGATTTTGATCATATCGAATGCCAGGTGTTGATGGTTGATATGCAAACACATATATCTTACCAACCTCTGGAATTGATTCTGCACTATCATCAAGTGCTCCCATGATGTCAACTAATAATTCATCAGCAGTTTCACTACCAATAAGATTACCCACCAGTGGTGCAATACGACTCATTTGATTCCTAGTTCTACTTCAGTCATGACCTTAAATTCCCATAAACGATCTTCACAGAACTCTGTTGCTGCTCTCCATTTTGCCTGATTCTTAGCATATTCATATACTTCTCTTAAATAACTTTTTGTCTGTCTCTTCGGTTTCTTTGGTTTTGTTGTTTGTTTGAGTGGTTTAACTTCAATTAGATATCGTTTTATCTTACCTGTATTCTCTTGAACCTTGATATAGAAGTCAGGAAAGTATCTATGAACCTTATTATCAACAGGAGAACGATATGGTAATGCAATTTCTTCACTTCCCCACTCAAGTATTCTCTCATTCTTATCACAATAAACCATGAATTTTCTCTCCCAAAGAGACCTATAAATAATGTTTGTAGGATCACCTTTATACTTTTTGGGATAAGAAGGATAATATTTTCCTTTATATGACATAAATAGAAATAACAATCATACTTATTTAGAGTGGCAGAAACACTAGTAAAACCATATAATATGTCAGCAGCCAATCGGATCATGGGTCCTTTGGCGCAAACAAACCATTTTTTGGTGTCACTTACATCACTGACACCTGAAGTTAATTCATACTTACAATCATATACAGATGCTTCTGATTTTAGAACTTTTTTAAGTCAAAGATCGGGAATTTTGTGTAGTGATGCAAGTTTACCTACAACTGCTTATGCAACAGCAGAAGTTAGAGATAACTTCATGGGCGTGCCACAGCAATATGCTCATACAAGAATTTACACTGATATTGATTTCACTTTTTATATTGATGACGATTATACTTTATTGAAAATATTTGAGGGGTGGATGGAATATATCTCAAGTGGAGCAAATGTTGCACTTAATCAACAAACAAAATCATTCTATCGTAGGATGAGATATCCTGACTCTTATAAATGTAATACATTGTATATAAACAAATTTGAAAAAGGTTTCAAAAGAACTATGAGATATCAATTTATAAATGCTTTTCCAAAGAGCATGGCATCAGTCCCAGTTTCTTATGGACCTGCTGATATATTAAAAGTCACAGTATCTTTCAATTATGACCGCTATATAGTAAGAGGTTAAAACATACCCTATAAATAATTTTACACAGTGAAATAATCATGCCTTTACCTAAGATTAGTACACCGTCTTATGAATTAACTCTACCTTCAAATGGAAAAAAAATAAAATATAGACCATTTTTAGTGAGAGAAGAAAAAATTCTTATCATGGCACTTGAAACTGAAGATCCAAAACAGATCACAGATGCAGTTGTTCAAATACTTGATTCTTGTATTCTTACAAGAGGAGTAAAAATTCAAAAACTTGCGACCTTTGACATTGAATATCTTTTCTTGAATATTAGATCAAAATCAGTTGGTGAATCAATTACAGTAAATGTGACTTGCCCAGACGATGAAAAAACATCAGTGGAGATGTCAATTGATTTAGAGACAATCAAAGTTAAGAAAAATAAATCTCATCAAGATACTATCAAACTTGATGATAATTTATCTTTAAAATTAAAATATCCATCAATGGATCAATTTATTGAAAATAATTTTGAAGTTGGTAATGAAACAATTGGAAATACTATGAAAGTAATCACATCATGTATTGATATGATTTACAATGAGGAAGAAAGTTGGAATGCTTCTGATTCAACTCAAAAAGAATTAGAAAGTTTTGTTGATCAATTGAATACAAAACAGTTTAAAACAATTGAATCATTTTTTGATACTATGCCTAAACTTTCACATAAGATAACAGTAAAAAATCCTAATACGGGAGTAGAATCTGATGTCGTATTGGAGGGACTGGCAGCTTTTTTCAACTAGGTATGGCTCACACGAATCTGGAGTCATACTATAAAGTTAACTTTGCCTTGATTCAGCATCATAAATACTCATTGACTGAGATTGAGAACATGATTCCTTGGGAAAGGGAGATATATGTTTCTTTACTACAACAACATATTGAGGAAGAAAACTTAAAGGCACAACAACGTGGAACCTGATACAGTAAAGACACCTAAAATTAATAAGAGCACCTTCAAGATTGGTTCAGGTGATCTTGGAATGAGAGTCGCCAATAATGAAAAAAAGATAACAACATTAAAAAATATTTTTAAAGCACAAAGAGTTGAAATAGGAGAGAAGATAACACCAAAGGTAAATGTATTAGAAGAATCATTAATAAGAACAAATGAAGTTTTAGGAAATATAGCACTACAACTCAACAATGATTTTAGTAGAAGATTACAGGCAGAGAAAGATTTACTTCAAAAGGAACAACAAAACAAACTTGGTAGTAAGAGAGAAGATAAAGAAGAAAGATTAGAAGCAAAAAAAGTTTCTAAATTTGTAAAATCAACAGCAAGCACAGTAACTGCACCATTTAAAGGAATATTTCAAAAAATATTAGATTTTGGAAAATTATTCTTAGCAGGTGTTGGGGTAAATGCTGCTCTTGCATGGTTATCTAATCCTCAAAACCTTTTAAAATTTCAAGAAACACTTAAGAAAATAACAGACAGACCAATCATTAGTTTAGTTGCGTTTGGTGGAGCTGCATTTATTATTGCAGAGGTTATTGGAAAAGTAATTGGTGGGTTTAGAAAAGTTATATTTACTTTGTTAAATCCAATGACTTATGTTGATTTATTCACAGGTAAAACATTCAAAAACTTTTTACCTAAAATGCAAAAGTTAATACAAAAAGCAGGTAGAAATACCATGAAGGGTAAAGTATTAAAAGAAGTAGCAGAAGTTGGTATAAAAAAAGGTGGTCCTAAAATATTAGGTGCCTTACCTTTAATTGGTAACTTTATTGATATTGGTGCTGCGATCTATAGATTTAGCAAGGGAGATATAGTTGGTGGATTTTTATCATTAGGTAGTGCGATACCTGTTCTTGGTTGGGGTGTTGCTGCAGTTGACATTGCAAGAGAGTTTGGTGCATTTGAAGGTTCTATATTAGAAAAACAGAAAAAACCAGACAAGGAACTTGCTATGGGTGGAACTTTTGAAAAAGGTGAAACGATTGTAATTGATGAACAAACACCTAATGCAAAAAGATTTACGAGTATGCCATTTAGTGGTAAAGTTATGACTGCTCAACAAATGAAATCATTAAGAAGAGGGAGAAGGAGAAGAAGAACAACTATAGAAGAATTAAATTTACCAGACAAATATGTAGGTAATGATCAAACAATTCGACAAATGGAACCTGGTGGAGATTCATTAGTTGGTGCAGCAGAGCATTTTAGTTCTATGAATCCGAGTGATCCATATCCTTCGGAATTTGCATTCTTCATGGAGGACATTGTATAATGGCAGTTGAAGATAGAGCAAAAGAATTAAATTCACTAGCAGAAAAAATTCAAGGTTCATTTACCAATTTTAGATCACAATTTAAATCTATTTCTAATAAAAGAAAAAGAATAAGAAGAAATGTTGCGGAGAGAAAAAAGAGAGATGCAAAATTAAAATCTTCATCATCATCTTTTGGAAAATCAATTGGAAATATAAAATCCAAAGTATTATCAGGACCGAGTTCAATATTGGGTAAAGTTCTTAACTTTGCTTCACTCTTACTATTTGGAGTCGCAATAAATGCCATTGCAGGAGTCAATCGTAAAGTTGATGATGACTCTAAGATGATGAAAGAAAATTCTGAAAATACTGGTAATTTTATTACTGGTATGGTTGCAGGTATACAAAACTTTATTGCAGGTTTTGGATTAATGGAGAAAAAAGTAAATAATACTTTTGATGATGTAGATAACAGTATTAAAAATGCAGAAAAAGAACTTCAAGGATTTAAAGGTGATGCAGACAAACTAGATAATTTTGATTTATCAAACATTTTAACCGACAATACACAAGAAGATAATGATAGAAAATCGGAGGATGAGTCGATTGATTCAAAATTTAAGAGATCTAATAATAAATCAAATTTAAAAAGAAATGTTGATAAAACTGATAACATTTTAAAAGATAAAGATATTGAGTTAGTACAAACAGAGGGTTTAACACCAGAGGATAAGAAAAAAAATGCATTCACAAAGAGACTTTTTAAAAAACTTGATGAAAATGAACTAAATATTGATAACTTGAAACTTGGTATTGGGTCAGAGGATACAGATGATGATGGGGTCGATGAAAAAATTATTATTATACGACAAAGGGAGATAGTTAACAAATAATGTCATTAGCAGGACCATCCAATTATCAAGTTCTTCGTATGGAGAAATCTGACGAAAATAATCCACAATCTATTGGTGTTGAAGGAAAAACTATTTCTTTTAATTACTATGAGAGCATCTATTCACCAATGATAACTGCAAATGCAACCATTGTTGATACAGGTGATTCTGTCGTGGATAGGAGAGGTAATTTAGCAACAATAAAAGATGGATTTCCTCTTGAACATGACGGAACAGAAACTTTTAAATTTAAAATATCAAACGAAAATGGAACAATTACATCTTTAAAACCATTAGTTGTTACTGCTTCACCAGTCACTTTAGATCAATCTACTAGACAAGTTTTAACATTAGAATTAAAATCAAAATTTTCTATTGAGAGTAGTAATAATCCAAGATTGAGTTCTTATGGTATAGGAACTGTAGACGAGTCAGTAAAAAAAATATTAAAAGAAAATAAATTACCTTTCAGAAATGAAAACATAGAAAAATCAAGCACAGTAGATAAGATAGAAGGAAAAAATGAAACACCAATTGATTTAATATTTAATTTAAGTCGAAAATGTAAACCTGTAAAAGGTGCACCTGGTTTCTTCTTTTATGAAACTCAAGAAGGATTTAATTTTAGATCTATTGAGAGTTTAATTGAACAAGGTATGAATGAATATAAAGAAAATGCAAGTGTTCGTGACGTTCGCACATACAAATATTTCAATAATCAAAGACAAGATTTAGGATCAAATGAAGATGATTATAATATGGTAAAGATGCCAATTTTGAAAAGAGATCATAATTTATTCAATGCTCTGAAGGCAGGAGTGTATAATGTTCGTATACAAACAAAAAATTTACTAACTGGTGAATTTAAAGATAATGTAGTAAATTTACTTGACAAAGATTCTAGTTATCTTGGAAGTAAACCTAAAAAAATAGTCGATCAAAATGAAAATAAATTAGAAAAGTATTGTAAAACCTATAGTTATGTTCTTGCACCAGGTAATGTTGATGAAGGTGTAAGTGATAAGATAACAAATAGTCCTGCAGAATATGAACCTCAGGCTATGATGAGATATAGTATGTTACACTCTCAAGTTCTTGAAATCCAAGTTCCTTGTAATATATTACTGATGGCAGGTCAAGTGATAAAATTAGAAATGGAAAATGTAACTGGTGGTAATAAAGTATTACAGAGAGAAAATCAACATCGAAGTGGTTTTTATCTTATTCTTCATTTAAGTCATCACTTTGATCCTAAACATTCATATACATCAATGACTTTAGCCCGTGATACCTATGGATTATATACAAGTAGCAAATAATGGATAGAAAAAAACCAAAAATATCAAAAGTTAATGATCGATCTCTGTATGGTAAAACACCACTTGAATCGTGGACAGGAACTGTTGTTTCCTATGACGCACAAAAAGATCAACTTGAAGGTGGTTGGGGTTGGAGATATAAAGTTAGAATTATGGGAGAGAATACACAATCTGATACTATTACATCTGAAAAAATTGATTATGCATACTGTTTACTTCCAACAACTGCTGGTTCTGGAGGTGCATATAAATTAAGATCTGTCAGAATAAGTCAGGGTGATTATGTTTATGGTGTGAAAGGTGGTGGAGGTCCGACCATGATTATAGGTGTTTATCCTCGAACCTCTACACAAGTGCCTGGTTCAGGTAATTTTGAAAATTTATCAGGTTTTTATGGTTCTCTAAAAAATACTGGTATTATAAGTGGTGAGTTTAATGAACAGATAGGACCTGCAACACCAGGTGGTTCTGGTCTTGATCCAAAAGAATGGACTAAAGCAACTGCTAATGATCCATCAGAAAAGATAAAAGAAATAATTCCTGAAGCAGAAAGAGGAGATGAGATACCAATCGAGCAAACAGAAAAATATCAACCTGCAAGTGGTAAATTAATTAACCCTCTTGAGTGGGAACCAGAAACTTCTTTAAATACACCAACCATAGAAGCTATAAAAGATTCTTATGAGAAGGGAGAAGTGAATGTAGAAATTTATAAACAAGCACTTAGGCAAGCAACAAAGCAAGGTTTAGATGGGTATGAGAAAAATGTGGTTGATGAAATAATTAAAGCATTATGAAATATGATCAAAATAAAAATACCCTACTAAATAGTATGAGTAAAAAAGATTATGACTAGTATACCATTAGCAGTTAGTTTTGATTGTACTCCTCCTGAAAACGCATCAAAAATTCAAAAATCCTTAACTAAATTTTTAAATGGTGCATCAGGAAAGTTAGGTGGCGCTTTTAATATGGTTTCGGGTCTTGATACTGCAGTGAGTGAAATATCCGCATCTATGACTAGTCTCACAACAAGTATGAGTTCTCTTCTTGAGGATAAATTATCTGAGTTTGTTAGTACAGGTTTGATGGCAGCAAAGAATTATATTTTTAATACAATCACAAATCCTTTAGCTGCTATCGCACAAAATAATGCATTTTTAACAAGTGCATTTAAACCGATTGGAAGTCTTTTTGGTGCTTTTGGATGTCTTGGCTCTACAATTCAAAAGGCATTAAAGAATACAATCAAAAATTTACTTACCAATATGATAAGTAAAGGATTAATTAATCCTCTTGAGTGTGCAGTTGAAGATTTTATTGGTACTATTACTAATAAGATAAGTAGTTTGATGGATGGAATCATTGGTCCTTTAATAGAACCAATTAATAAATTATTCAGTATTATTGGAAGTTCCTTTGGATCGATCAAAGATGTTCTTGGAAAGGGTCTAAACATAGTTAATAAATTGAATGGTTTATTAAATTGTAAAGACAGTGGTGCTAAATGTCATGAGGTTGAGAGTTGGACTTTGAATAAAGGTTCATCAAAACCAGATAGTACGAAGAAAAAACAAAACTTTATAACAAAATCTATTGATGCAGGAACAAAAAAAATTGATAATATTAATGATAAACTTGATGATGCGATTGGTAATATTGATGTTCCTAGAATAGATCCAATTACTGGAGAGGAAATGGAGGTTACATGTAATGGAGGTAATATTTTAGATTGTGGATTGCCAAGAGTTGAGTTCTTTGGTGGTGGAGGAGAAGGTGCTGCAGGAGATGTAATACTTGGAAACTTTATTGAAGAACTTGATAAATCAATATCAGAAACAGAAGTTGTTGTAGATGGTGAGACACAACCTGTTGGTAGCATATTGGAAGACGTTAAAACAACTGGAAGTATTTTGGGTGTGGATATAACATATCCTGGTGAAGGATACACAAGTGAACCCCTTATCTCATTTGTAGATAATTGTGATCAAGGTTATGGTGCTTATGGTCGTGCAATAATTGATAAAGATCCAAATTCACCTACTTTTGGACAATTAACTGGTGTTCTTATGTTATCTGAGGGTGAAAACTACCCAACAGGAGAACAAACTGATGTATTTGTAGATGAAATTGTGGTTGAAAAAGGTGGTTCTGGTTATAAATTAAATGATAAAATAGATGATTTTGAAATTTGTGGTGTAGATGAAAACGGTTCGATTACAAAAGTATGTACAAATGATAAAGCATATCGTACATTACCATCTTTAGGAGTCAAAAGTTATACTGGAAGTGGTGCAATATTAACACCAATTATGACTCGTAAACGTAGACAGTCAGAAGTTATTCAAGTAATTGATTGTATTACACCAAGAAATAATATAGTTGGATATGTAAATGGAAAAGAGTATAATGGTCCTTTCCATGTGATGCCTAATGGACAAAAGATGACAGGAGCAATTCACACTGAGAGTGATGATATAATTTACAATACACCCCAAGAGAGTTTGAGAGATGGATCACCACAACGTGTTAGTTCTACGGAGGTTAATTTTAGATCGATTCAACAATTAGTTCAAGAGAGTGAACAAACACAAACAACAGAGAGCACAGATACTTACACTGATCCAGTAGATGATGCGATGGATATGGATACAGACATAGATCCAACACCACCAAGCACACCACCAAGCACACCACCAAGCACACCACCAAGTAGTGGTGGAGGTGGAGGATACGGTTATTAATTATGGCAAGTAAAAGTGAAAGTAGAGTATTAGACGTATTCGGACCTAATTTTCTTATTGAAACAAATGGTCCTGTAGGTGTTGGTGGTGGTGTTGCATACCAAATATATTCAGTTAATGATAAAGATTACAAGTGGCAACAGGCATTACACGCAAGTGGTCTTGCTACTATGGAGGCAGATGGTAGTTTAGAAATACAAACAGGATCAAAAAATAAAGAGGGGGATGTAAGTTACGTTGCGATGGCACATAATGGCGATATGGCGATAACTGCTGAAAATGGTTGGGTAAGAATATATGGGAGAAATATTGTTCTACAGGCAGCAGAGGAACTTCATTTACAGGGCAACACAGTCAAAATAGGAAATAAAGCAAATGAAACACTTGTTTTGGGAAGAAGAATAGAAATTGGAGATGCAAAAGAAACAAAAGAAGTTGTGGTTCCAAAAGGTAAAAGAATTACAAGAGAAAGTGGTAATATATTTCTTAAGGCTTCAAAAAATGGTTTATCTGGTATAGGTGCAGTACAGGCTGCTTTTATATCTCCATTTAAAAAGGCAGCACTCAAACCTGGTGAATTTAAAGGAGGTTTATAATGGAAAGACCAACCTATGATGTCGATAATCTATTTGAAGATGTATATATCTACGGAAAATTAAATTATGATTTTAAAAATGATGACTTAACATTTGGAAACGCAACCTTTACAGGTGATATAAACCTTGATGAAATAACTTGTCGTAATGCAAATGTAACTGGGATTGCAACAGTCGGAACAAGTTTATATGTTCAAGGCAAATTATTTGATGGTGATGGTGATTTTGGAACAGCAGGTCAACTTTTATCATCAGATGGAACTGATACTGTATGGATAGATGCAAACACAACAAGTGTGGCAAATGCAAATAATGTTGGAACTAATGAAAACTCGACAAATGCAGATCAGTTTGTGACTTTTGTTGCTGCAAGTAGTGGTAATAATCCAATCCGTGTTGACGCAGGTGTTAAATATAACCCAAGTACAAACACACTCAAAGCAACTAATTTTTCTGGTGATGGTTCGTTACTGACAAACATTACCACTGGTCAACTTCAAGGTGCAGGTATATTTGTAACTGGTATGATTATATTATGGTCTGGTGCTGCTGATGCGATTCCAACTGGTTTTGTTTTATGTGATGGTAACAATAGCACACCAAATTTATCTGGTAAATTTGTAGTTGGTTATAGTGCTAGTAATGGTGACTATGATGTGGATGATACTGGAGGTGCTGAAACTGTAACTTTAAGTATTGCTCAAATGCCTAATCATAAACACGATACAACATTTGATAATAAAAAATATTTTCCTGGTGGTGGTTCTACCTCTGTTAGTTATGGTGGTGCTGGTGGTTATCCTGCTGATACGTTTAGTATGAGTAATACTGGAGGTGGTGGAGCTCATGAGAACAGACCACCATACTATGCACTTTGCTACATTATGAAAACCTAGTTGACATAATTGGTGTGCTAGTATTAGAATATAAATATTATGGTTCTAAAAAGAAAAATGGACAAAGAAAAAAGTCCTATGGAAAGATTGCATGATGATATTCGTCAGGCAGTAAAGAAAATAGAAGATGATATGGATGATGAAATGGTACGCATTCATACAACCGAGAATGATGACGCAGGCTAAATAATTTACCTGC
>Ga0163179_10002485_pt1 | contig 12835 bp, 9 predicted proteins | sample AtlANTMetagenome_FD_109643 | JGI IMG/M metagenome (GOLD analysis project Ga0163179, IMG submission 109643) | Marine eukaryotic phytoplankton communities from the Atlantic Ocean - Atlantic ANT 2 Metagenome | ecosystem: Environmental > Aquatic > Marine > Oceanic | place: North Atlantic Ocean...
AATACGACCTTCATGAATGGCGTCGTTAAACGCTTGAGCGATTCGACGCCGTCCTTGTTCATCTGCGTATAAAATACGAGCTTGACTACCAACCACCATTTGGTTCTGACCTGCCTGACGAATCCACTGGATATTGTCCAACATCTGTTGTCGGATTTCATCTGCGCTTGTGGCAGCCATTTCGCTGAGTACTTCGCATGCAATTTCGTCTGTCAGTTGGAGATCAGTTTCTTCTCCAGAGCAACACACCCATCGGAATGGACCGAATCCATAATCAAAGCACATTGGACCCATGATATCTTCGACATAGGATGGATACTTGAATGAGCCATCAGCATCCAATATGTCTGCTCCAGCCCTACTTGATTCGAGCATGAATGCATTGCCGTAATCCCAGAAATACATGCCATTGGCGACCATTTGATTAACTGCATTCACATGTCGATTGAGAGTGGTACGCACCTCAGTTTTGAATTTCTCTGGTTCATTGGACATCATGCTAACCGCATCTTCAAATTCAATTCCAGCGGGATAATATCCGCCTTGCCAGGGATTATGGAGACTGGTTTGATCACTCCCCAAATCGACGTGTACATCCCTTTCGACCAATCGTTCCCACAAATCGACGATGTTTCCAATGTAACCAATTGAGGTAGCCTCTCCCAACGACGCACTCGCCACCATTCGATCGATGGCATCATCGACATCCTCAGTGACTTGGTCAAGCCATCCTTGTTCATGGCGTTTGTATGCAGCTACGGGATTGACTTCGGCGATGATGCTCGTTGCCCCGGCAATGACTGCTGCTTTCGCTTGGGCTCCAGACATGCCGCCGAGGCCACTGGTCACGTAGGTCACTCCAGTCAAATCGCCTCGGTTCAGGTATTTTCGAGCCGCATTGAGTACGGTGATTGTCGTACCATGAACGATGCCTTGTGGTCCGATGTACATGTATGAGCCCGCAGTCATTTGACCGAACTGACTGACGCCAAGGGCATTCATTCGCTCATAATCATCTTGTGTCGAATGATTTGGGATGACCATTCCATTCGTGATGACAACTCGAGGCGCATCAGGATGGCTGGGGAACAAACCCATTGGATGGCCTGAATACATGACCAAGGTTTGTTCATCTGTCATTTGCGACAAATAGCCCATCGCGACATGATATTGCGCCCAATTCTGGAATACGGCACCATTCCCCCCGTATGTGATTAATTCGTGTGGGAATTGAGCAACTTCGGGATCCAGGTTGTTATGAATCATGAGCATGATTGCTGCTGCCTGTCGACTTTTGGCAGGGTAAGTATCTATGGGATGTGCGCGTATTTCATAATCGGTCGGTCGCAATCGATGCATGTAGATTCGACCGTAATCACGTAATTCATTAGCGAACTCAGGTGCCAACATGGCATGATCTTCGGGACGGAAATATCGCAACGCATTTTGCAATGCCAACCGTTTTTCGGCCTGGGACAGGATGTCTTTGCGTCGTGGTGCGTGGTCCACTGTAGAGTCGATACCTGGATGTTCAGGTAGGGGATTCGGCAACCCGCCGGACAGTGATTCCAGACCCATAATTTTCTGATTACATCCACTCACTTGAGGTTATTCCGAAGGATGTTTGCCGTACAGGCTAAGAACGGGATTGTTGAGGGTTATTTATGGACGAGTCTGTAGCCTGGCGATTGTCAGATATGGCCAATGGGATGGAACGCAGTCGTATCCTAAGCATTGCAGCAAGCGTAAGAGCCATGATTGCAGAAGGGAAAGCCGTCGCCCCGTTCACAGTAGGAGATTTTTCTCCATCACAATTTGAAGTCCCAAGCCCGCTGATTGATGCGATTATCGAAGCCGTCTCTGAGGGAGAAACCAATTATCCACCCGCAGCAGGGTTGCCAGAATTGAGAAGTGCTTTGGCCAATTGGATGCAAGAGAAGTATGGATTGGACGTAGGTTCTGATGGAATCATCGTCGGTTCGGGTGCACGGCCTGTTTTGTATGCGTCTTTCCGACTGTTCTTGGAACCCGGAGATGGTTTAGCACATGGTGTCCCTGCATGGAACAATCACTACTATGTGCACCTGAATGGGGCCATCGACATCCCAATCCAGGGTACACCTGAGAGCAGGTTTTTGCCTACGGCTAGCCAAATCGAATCCAGAATCAAGGATACACGTGTGTTAATCCTAAACAGCCCACTGAACCCTACCGGTACATGTTTTACAGCAAATGAATTGAGAGACATCTGCCAAGTAGTACTGAATGAAAATCGTAAACGAAGCGTGGAAGGTCGCAAACCTGTCATTCTCGTTTATGACCAAGTTTACTCGACCATGACTGCGGATGGGATTGATCATGTACATCCGGTGCAAGTATGTCCTGAAATTTTTGACTACACCATCACTTTGGATGCTATTTCGAAATCGTTGACCGGTACAGGGTTGCGACTGGGGTGGATGGCCTTGCCACCGGCACTTGCACCACCAGTTGTCGCCTTGATTGGACATATGGGTGCATGGCCTGCGAAACCGATTCAGAAAGCTGCGGCGAAATTGTATGGTAATCGGTCCACACTGGAATCCTATTTTGATGACCTGGATAATCGGATTCTTTCACGGATGAGTCTACTGAAATCACGATTAGAACCCATGAGGCAATTCGGAGTCAATTATGTCGAACCTGAAGGTGGAATTTACCTCTCGACTCAATTTGATTTGTTTGAATTGCTGAATTTCACTACAAATGAGGAGATTCGTCAATGGTTGCTGGAAGAGGCAGGGGTGGCCGTTGTTCCGTTCCAAGCCTTCGGTCTGGAAGAGGAGACGGGTTGGTTCCGAATTAGCATCGGTGCGGTCAGTGTAGAAGACATCTCACAAGCTATGGATCGACTAGATCAGGCCCTTACGAGCGCATCTTCTCATTGACTGTCTGCATGACGCTACGAGACAATCTCTGACATTTTTCACGAATCTCATTCATTTCTTCACGTTGATGAAGACCAATCTCTGTCGGTATCGAATTCAGATTAATTTCAACGTTGAATAGAGCACCTTTACATGCGGCACTTACGAGTAAACCTGCAACACCTACGTCTGTGACTGCATTCGAGTTGCCAGTTTCGGCAAGTTCCGGTAAGGTCGTAAGCAAATCAAGTGCTAGTTTTGCAGTTTCAAGAGGAACATTGGCGGCTTCCAATGTGCCTGAGTGTATCGCAGCACGGCGAAGTTCAATTTCTTCATCATTCGATTTGGGCATCCTGAATGCATCCATGACGCCGTCAAATGAATGGGCATCCTCGTAAGCAAGAACATGACCACGTTCTAGGAGTGGATTTGCAATCGCAAGGCACTGATTGGCTGAACCCCATCCCTCTTCCCACTTGTCACTTTTTAGTGTTAAATTGCAAACCATCACAGCCAATGCTGCGCCTTGTGACAAGGCCACAGCAGCAGCAGTGCCACCACCGGGTGTCGGTTCAGAAGATGACAAAGCATCACGGTATTCATCCAATGTCATGTCTCCATAAATACTCATGAATTCACCTCAGCTGCATATTCAATGATGCGTTCTTGAGGTACAAAGGGGCCCATAGAATCGAGCCCTAATCCTTTGACTGCGGCTTCAACCAAATCGTGTTCAGAGGCCTCCTCTGGGATTTGATGATACCAACGACCCGCATTCAAAAATGAAGATAATGGAGCAAGACCGACTAGTTCACTGCCACAAACTTCGACTCCATGGTCTGCGGCCAACGAACGAATACACTCGTATGCATCGTGCATATCCGTGATGGATACATCTTGGAGATTCATACTGACCTGACTGATACCATGTGTATCTAGCGGAAGTCCCATTCCTTGTACTTTAGATAGCATTCCAGAAACTCGCATTCTCTTATCACCTGACTTGATCAATCGTCCAGAACTGCGGACGATAGTCCCACACATTTTTGCAACGCGGGCATCTGTTTCGGCTAAATTGACATTATACGCGACTAAAATAGGTCTAGAACCAATGACGACTGCACCGAACTTGGAAACATGTTCTGTCCAAATACGTGGCCCATCATCAGGCCAACGTGTAACATCACCATGTGTGGAATCACCATCTTCGAACCGTTCTTTGAGGCCCTCATATTCGCCTTTACGAAGTGTCGATAAAACCGTTCTACTGGAATCAGTCGCAGCATGCCCATAGTAGAATACTGGTAAATCAAGTTCCTTGGCTACTCGTTTACCCAGTTGTACAGCCAGTTCCGCACAGGACTCATATGATGAGTCACGGAGTGGGATAAATGGACATACATCTACTGCACCTAGTCGAGGATGTTCACCAGAATGACTGCGCATGTCAATGAGTTCCATCGATGATTTAATGATTTGAAAGGCTCCTTCACAAACCGCTTCGGGTTGTCCAGCAAGAGTGACAACAGTTCTATTGTAATCGGCGTCAGGTTCAGCTGAGAGGACAGAACAACCGTCAATACCACGAGCACTGTCAACAATGCGGTTGACGATATCAATATCACGGCCCTCACTAAAATTGGGAACGCATTCGATGAGGGCCGCCATATAGTCGCCTTACAAATTCATCAAATGAGCGTTGGCATCAGTGGAACAGATTCTCGGGGGCATCTCCACTAATCGAATTAGCCTTTTTCTCCTTAATTCGATCGATAGCTGTACGGAAATCAGTAGCATTGACTGATTTTCGATTAGCGCGTATTGCCACCATTGCAGCCTCGACACATGTCGCTTTCAAATCGGCTCCACTGAATCCTTTGGTTTGACTAACAATCTTTGATACAGTCAAACCTTTACCCTTAGGCATTTTATCCATGTGAATCGTCAATATGGATAAACGACCAGCTTCGTCTGGGTATGGAATTTCGATGATTCTATCAAATCTACCAGGTCGTAGTAAGGCTTCATCCAAGATATCTGGTCGATTTGTGGCTGATATCAACTTGACATCATCCAGAGCATCAAATCCATCGAGTTCAGCTAACAATTGCATTAGTGTACGCTGGACTTCCCGGTCACCACTTGTTGCGGTGTCCAAACGCTTTGCACCAATCGCATCGATTTCGTCGATAAATACGATTGAAGGAGCCTTTTCTCTTGCTAGATCGAAAAGTTCACGGACCATACGACCGCCTTCACCGATATATTTCTGAGCAAGTTCGCTACCGACCAATCTAATGAATGAACAGTCAGTCGAAGATGCCACAGCCTTAGCGAGCATCGTTTTCCCACAACCTGGTGGACCAACGAGTAGTACACCTTTTGGTGGTTTAATACCAAATCTTGTGAACGATTCAGGTGATGTCAATGGTAGTTCAATACTTTCGCGTATCAATTGTATTTGCTCATCGAGACCACCAAGGTCGCCATACGTAATGCCTGGTTTTTCGACCATTTCAGCCCCTGTTACAAGAGGATCCCATGCATCATGTAAGACTTGAATTACAGATAGTGTATCCTGATTTAGAGCAACCCGGGCACCGGGCTTGAGCAATTCAGAATCAATCCGTTGATTTGCGGATACCAAAAAAACAGTGCCATTGGACGAGCGTACAACAACACGCTCCGAGTCAATACAATCTTGGATATGTCCTACAATGTGTGGTGGTGAACGTAGCATACGAATTTCTTCTTCCAATCTATTGACTTTCTTTTTTTGTTGCCCCACTTCATTTTCGAGATATACACGCTCGGTGAGCAAATTTTGAGCTTTCTCAGTCAAATCGCGAAAGTCATTCTCGAGACGTTTCAACTGCCCGTCTAGACCGTCTTCGTCCCGAGCACCCATATTCTCATCGGACCCAGGCTTGATTGCATCAGAATCACTGGTCATGTTTGTTGCTCTGAGACCTTGTTCATGAATACTTCCCAAAGATTAGTCTGTAACTCAAACTTCAAAACTTACCGCTCCAGCCATCATACGGTGACATCATGGGTGTATGCGAAATATGTGGCGCAGAAAAAGTCGGTACACGCTCGGCACGCAGTGGCCGTACGAACATAGAGGCCTGTCTCAAATGTATCGAAAAAATGGGACTAGAAGTGAAAACGGCACCTGTAAGCAGACCTGTGAATACTACTCAAAGAACTCCTATTCGCAGTAATAGTAGTGGCTATGCGGGGAAAGGAAAGAAGGGTAAAGACATCATGTTCCGCAATTCTCGAATTCTACGGTCAGATTTTGCCAATTCAGTTCGTATTGCCCGAGAGAAAAAAGGTTGGGACCAACGTGAATTGGCCAAGCGAATGGCAGAACGGGTGAATATCATCCAGCATACAGAAGGTGGCAAACGCCCTACAGATGCTGTAATTCAGAAATTTGAGCGTATACTCCAAATTAAACTCATGGTAGAACGTGATGCGGAGGAAGAAACCAAACTGAATAGATCATCAGATCGACCTTTGACTATGGCTGATTTGTATGAACAAGCTAAGAAGGATCTGAGAGGTGATTAATTGCAGGATGTGCCTTTGCACATCATTCATCTTGACCAAGATGATCCGAAAAAATGCACAGCAAGGAAATTAGCTAGTCGGGAATTGGCTCGTCTACATTTTAACACCCGTCGGCCACCGCGACGTGGATTTTTGCTTGACCCCTCATCTGGTATCATTCTGGGTCCAGACGACTTACCTATGATTGAGCGTGGTGCTGCACTGGTAGCATTAGATTGTTCGTGGAAACAACTCGATGAATCAATTTCACAAATCAGAAAAACTTCACCACGTCTTGAACCCCGAACATTGCCTCTCGTATTGGCATCTAATCCAGTATCATGGGGCAAACCTGGTCGGCTTAGCACTGCTGAAGCGCTTGCAATGTGCCTCATTCTGTTGAATAAGGGGGAACAAGCTGAACGATTATTGTCACCGTTCTCATGGGGTGAACAATTTTTCATCCTCAATAAAGAACCTATTGAAGCATATCGCAATGCTAAATCACGTGAGGAATTGGTTTCATTACAATGGGAATTTTTTGACAAGCCAGAGAATTAACGTACTCTAGAACCATTGGTGATTTCACCATCGATTGTGACCAATTTAACATTCCCATTCTCGTCGTCAGCAGCGCAAATCATACCTTCAGACATTACACCTCTGAGTTTGCGAGGAGCCAAATTTGCGACGAATACAACTGTTTTACCTACCATTTCCCCTGGCGCATAATATGGTTTTAATCCTGCACAAACAGTTCTGCCTTCTTCACTACCATCATCAATAGAAACAACATACAATTTGTCGGCATTCGGATGATCATCGACGCTTGTAATCGTTCCAGTGCGTAGTTCCATTGTCATGAATGTATCAAAATCTAAGTATTGTATGCCGACATTTTCTTCTTTCATTTTCTTTTCCTCCTTCTTTGAATTCTTGCCACTGCCCTTAATTCCGTGGCCAGGATCTACCTTATCATTTGAATGATTGCTACTTGCAAGTGCTTCCTCTTGCTCAAGAATGGCATCTAGATCTAATCGTGAAAACAGTGGTTTACTGATGTTAGACCAAGTAATGGGTATATCCCAATCTGTAGCGCTGGAATAGCTGGCTGATGAAACCTCACCATCTTGCCCTAACATCTTCCATAGTCTTTGAGCGCTGAAAGGCAAGAAAGGCTGTGAAGTAATGGCGAGAAATCTTGCCAATCGCCAACCGAATGCCAATTTTGCGAGTGAAGATAATCGATTTAATTCGTAATCCTCCTCATTAGTTGGTTCTTTTCCGATGTATTGCCAAGGTGTAGCTTTCTGAATCATTTGATTACCATATTGTGCTGCAGACATTACATGTCTGAGGGCTTCCTTGTATCGATGTCGATTTAAACTCTGAGTGACTTGGATGTAAATTTCCTCCAAACGGGCCATTTCATCTACACATTGGTCCGGTAAATCATAAAGTGACAGTGGGTTATCTCCTCCAAGCTTATTGCCTAGGCTCATGATTCTGTTCACATAGTTGCCATACGCACCATTTAGTTCTGAATTTACCTTTTCAACGAAATCTGGCCAATTAAAGTCAGTATCGTGGTTTTCAGGCATATTGATGCTAAGGTAATATCGAAGCGCATCTGGATCAAACCTCTCTAGGAAAGATGGCAACCAAATGGCATGCTTACGACTTTTACTGAATTGTCCCCCAGATAGCATCAAATATTCCATGGCAGGAACATTGGATTCTAGAGCTAAATCGCCTGGTCCGGGTAAGCTAACTAGGTCAGATTCACCCAATCCATTGTTTGCATGATTCAGGCCCATTATTAAAGCAGGCCAAATAACTGTGTGGAAGGGGATGTTGTCTTTACCGAGGAAATACAAATGTCTAGGTGTAACACCATCATCAGAAATACACCACCATTTTCGCCAATCATTTTTACCAGCAAATCGACGCGACCAAATTCTTGCGCATGAATAGTAACCCTGAACAGCTTCAAACCAGACATATACACATTTGTCATCCCATTCATTTCCATCGAGTGGTATGGAAATGCCCCAATCTAAATCTCGAGTCACTGCCCGAGGGCGTAAACCCATGTCTAGCCACTGTTTTGTCATGGCACGAACATTGGCTTTCCAATGTGGTGAACGTTCATTTGCGTGATGCTCCAGTACCTCTTGAAAACGGTCCAAGCGGTAAAAGAAGTGCTCAGTATCACGAATTTCAATTTTAGCATCAGGGTTCATCTTGGAACGAGGATTATTCAGTTCATGTGCTTCATACGTTGCACCACATTCATCACACTGATCACCGCGTGCACCATCATCACCACAGATTGGGCACTCTCCTTCCACATATCTGTCGGGTAGGAAACGACCACCGCCATCATCGCGTATTTCGTAGTACTGTTGCATGGTTTTTTGTTCAAACATACCCGCTTCTAGTAAAGAAATGAAATTCTCTTGAACGAATTTTTTGTGTTCTTCATCTGTTGTACGATTAAACAGTGAACCACCGTAATCGACACCCCTGGGATCAATATTTGGTTCCCAAGAACAACCCAAATCTAGCAGTGCCTTTGTATTCATAGAATGATAGCGATCTACAATCTCCTGAGGATTTACTCCCTCTGTTTCTGCTGTGACAGTGATTGGTGTGCCATGTTCATCAGAGCCTGATACCATCAAGACTCTATTGCCTAGTGCACGTTCATATCGAGCATGTATATCTGGAGGCAAATAACAACCTGCGACATGACCTAGATGTAAAGGACCATTTGCATATGGCCAGGCTACACAAATGAGAACATGCTCATCGGCCATGCTATTCCTCCGAATCATTCTGTACATCGTCACCATTGGTTTGTGCGAACTTTTCTTTGGCAAATTCGCGCAAATCTTCGGCTGTTGTGCCCTCTTCGATAGCATCTAAATCGTCTTCATCGACAATTTCGACACCAAGTAAGGTTTCGATGATATCTTCCATCGTTAACAATCCGCGTGTAGTACCGAATTCATCTTTGACAATCATAATCTGTTCACGTTTCTCGAGGAGGACATCCAATGCCTCATCGACTGACTGATCTTCAGAACAGAATGTGACTGAGCGCATTAGTGTACTCATCAAAATATCATCATCATCTGCAGCTGCACGGCGTAAAATATCACTGCGCAATACAATTCCCTGTACATCATCACTGGATTCACCGATTACAGGCAACCTTCCGTGTGTCATGATAGGAATTTCTTCACGTACCTTGTCTACTGTCCAATCTGCATTGACTGTGGTCATTACAATACCAGGTGTCATGACTTCGCTGACAAGTGTTTCACGTAGTCTAAGCAAATTCGTAATGACTTTCTCTTCGTCTTCTTCAATCGCACCTTCAGCCTCACCGATATCAGCAAGTGCTACGAGTTCTTCACGAGAGACAGTTTCTTGTTCAGCGTCAGGGAACATTTTGCGTATGACTTCGATTGGAACAACAGCCCAAATTAGGACAAGAATCAGGAATCGAAGCAAGTATGCACTTGGTACTGATAGTGATTTCCAGTAAAGTGTACCAAGGGTCTTGGGCAATATCTCGCTAAACAAGAGTACTCCTATTGTGAGTAGTGCAGAAGCAGCAGCCATGGCATATTGCCCATCATGAATGGCCTCAACTTGTGTCCCTACACCGAGAGCACCAACTGTATGTGCAATGGTATTCAACGTTAGGATTGCAGTTAGGGGACGTTCTGGATCTTCCTTGTAGCTAACCCACATTGACGCTGCCCGACTACCGCTAGATTCGAGTACTGCGACGTGCCCTCGACTTGTCGACAAAAGCACTGCTTCCAGAATAGAGCAAAGAAAAGAGGCACCAATGGCCACTGTGGCGTAAATGACAATCAATGATTCTGGACTCATTATTTGCTGCACCTCAAAATGTGCTGTTTTTTAGAAACAGGCGCGAGACAGTATATTGTCTTGACAATGTTTCAATCATTACTTTCGGCATCCTCATCATCTGCAGATCCAGACCAACCTTTCTTTTCACCCCAGTCACCGAGTGATTCAAGACGTGTCATCCACCGATTTTCACCAGTATCTGATCGCTCGGCAACTACATACCAGCAACCATAAATTGCATCGTACATATTTTGGTTTTGACCATTGGCGATTCGTAACTTTGTTACAATGTAGTTCGCAAGTGGTACCAACAAAAACAAGGCTGAAAATACCAGCATTTGTGTGCCCTGACTCTTAGTTGAGGGATCAGATAAATTCCCTCCACCCATGGCGAGCAACGCCAAACCAATCATAACGAACAATGCAGTCAAGTTGGATAGGAACAAATGGGTCCAATGTGGATGGTTTCCTTTGTGATTCACATAACGTGATCGAGTCAAAAACATCCCAACGGTACGATTGGTCTTCATAGGCAGTACAATCATATTTGCCAGCAATGGAATCATTGCACCAAGCAAGAATAGGGTAGGGTCAAAGTTTGAGCCCGTTGCTGTCAATACGATGAGGCCAATCAAACCTGCATAAGTAATAATGAAATCTACCAAACGCCGAGCACCCTTTGATGCACGTCCAGCAAGTTGGAATTCATCAGGCATCACACGTGCGACACGTTCTTTGCGCTCACGAGGAGTCCGTGTTTTCTTTTCCTTGACAGGTTTCGGTGCCTTAACGGCCTTTTGGGCCTTGACAGCCTTGGCTGGCTTTGCCTTCTTAGCCGCCTTTTTTGGTTCGCTATCATCTTTCTTTTTGCCAGCTTTCTCTAGGAGTCCCATCGTGTCACTCTCCGTACATTTCACCCATCAGTTTGTAGAGCTCGAAATCGGGTGACGATACGAACTTATCGAGCATGTCTTCGGGCATACTGCCCAATTCATTGTTGATCATAACGAAGAACTTCTTACGGATTTTCGTGTTGGATGCACCTGGATCTTCGCCGACCTTTTGGAATAGTGCGAATCCTTTGGACTCAAGGAAATTGCTGACCCAATCTTCAGGCATGTCGCCTAATAGGTTGTTGATAACACCAAAGAATTCGACAAACTGGTCCACTTCTTCGACATCGTCATCATCATATTCCTCATCATCATATCCATCAATTTCAGGTCTTTCGGGTATATCTTCGAGGGCGGATTCATCCATTTCACCTGAAATAACTGCTAGTAGTATCTTGCGCTCGGCGATAAGTGCTTTCAGAGTTGGTGCCAAACGTTTCTTATCAGCATTTGACTCTGCAGCCTTGTATTCTTTCTGGAGTGGACGCAATATATCCTCGACCTCTGTAAGTTGGCTCTGCAGTTCGTCTTCATCATCTTCATCAGGTTCTGATATTACTTCGACAACTGGTACAGCTTCACGTCGAGCATCCTGTTCTGCTCGGCGCATGACAATAATTTCTCGATCCAACTCATGCCCAAATCGATCAGAATAACGATCTAACAACGAACCGATTTCGCCACTACCGATTCGATCGATTGCACCGTACATTTGTGGTAGTGATTTATCCGATCGGCGTTTCCAGAGTTCCCGGTAATCATCGGTATCAACATTCGATTCACCTGACTCCTCTGGAGTATTGTCAGAGGATGACAGTGTAAGTGCTTCAGATTCAACCGATGGAGCAGGAAGAGGGGGCAATTCAACCGGTGTCGGGTCGGGCAGTGGTGGTTTTTCCAATATTTCTGATTCAGTGATTGTTGATTCTTCAATATCAGAAGTTGGTGCGGGAGTGGGCAAAGGTGGAAACTCTAATGATTGCTCGGTAGACTCCTTTTCAGGAGTTTCTTCAGGATTTGCTGTTGAATTATCTGAAGCTACAAGTGGTTCAACAATATCGGTTGTAGCAGGTTCTTCAATTTCAACAGGAACATTCAATTCAACCCATTCTTTTGCTGCAGATGTCAATTCATTCTTGGTTAGGTATAGGTTATTGTTTGAATCAAAAGCGGTCGCGTGAACCAAGAATGCATCACGGTCGTTAATTGAAAACTTATCAATAATGGCATCGAGTACAGAGTCCTTCCATTTGTAGTCAGCAACACTGAGCTCTACGGATTCATCAACAGTAGCCTCTTCAATCGATTCATCTTGAACCACAGGTTCTTCGATTGTAATATTGTCATTCAAAGGAGCAGATAGTATATCCAATGCGGCAAGTGGATCAGGTAAATCGATCGGTTCTTGGGATTCATCAGGTGTTACGATTGCAACAGGTTGCAAATCTTCGAGTGGAGCAGTCGGTGTCTCAGGCATGGGAGGAGGTGCTGCAATCTCAGGCATGGGTGGAGGCGCTGCAATCTCAGGCATGGGTGGAGGCGCTGGCATCTCAGGCATGGGAGGAGGTGCTGGCATCTCAGGCATAGGAGGAG
>Ga0163179_10002487_pt1 | contig 12830 bp, 16 predicted proteins | sample AtlANTMetagenome_FD_109643 | JGI IMG/M metagenome (GOLD analysis project Ga0163179, IMG submission 109643) | Marine eukaryotic phytoplankton communities from the Atlantic Ocean - Atlantic ANT 2 Metagenome | ecosystem: Environmental > Aquatic > Marine > Oceanic | place: North Atlantic Ocean...
TAATTACCCCTCACCTTTCTTTCGATATGATTATTGTATCTAAAAACAATAGAAACGTCAATATTAGAGTTAGACTAAATGTTTCTAATACTAATATTGCGTTTTATTTTTTTATCTGTTACAATTAATCCAAAGGGTCGGTGTCCGAGTGGTTAAAGGAGGCGGATTGTAAATCCGTTGCGTTACGCTACGTTGGTTCGAATCCAACCCGGCCTAATTACTTTTTCAAATTATAAAAATTTTACAGTCCTACCATATTTTTAATAGTTATATATAGCGCTGCAATAATAATTAAAATTGCAATAATAAGAACAATTCTTAGTTTTGGAACTTTGAACAAATTTTTCAAAGGAGCTAAAATTACTAAAATTAAACCTAATAGACTACTTATAAAAAAACTAGGATAACGAAAAATATTATTCCAAAAATCATTCATAAAGAGTTAAAATTTTTTAATAAGATTATAAGCTAAATTCAATAAACTATTTTTTTTCATAATTAAAAATTTAGTGTTAAAGTTCTTTTTAAATTAATCATATATTCGTTTTAAGTTATGATAGAATTATGTATAGCAAAGTAGCATAAGGCTCTGTAGCTCAGTGGTTAGAGCAGGGGACTCATAAGCCCAAGGTCGTAGGTTCAAATCCCACCAGAGCCATCTACTTTTTGTTATAAAAAAGTGTTTTAGATATTGTTTTAAAAATATTAATTTGGGAGAAATGGCTGAGTGGTCGAAAGCAATAGATTGCTAATCTATCGTACAAATTTTATGTACCCAGGGTTCGAATCCCTGTTTCTCCTTCATTAAAAAATAAAACATTGACAGATATTTAACTATTATTATCATTTTAATATAAGTTATATGGGATTGTAGTTCAATTGGTTAGAGCACCGCCCTGTCACGGCGGAAGTTGCGAGTTCGAGTCTCGTCAGTCCCGTTTTTTAATATATTACTTTAAACTTAGTAGAAGACTCTTCTACTAAGTTTAAAACGTTTAATTAAAAGTTTTTACCAAAATCCTAATGAAACGGCTTTGTCAATTGGTAAACATGCACCAATACCAAACCAAGTTGCAAAAAAGAATCCAAGGATGAACATTAAACTTGCAATGGGACGACGGAATGGATTTTGAAATTTATTGACATTTTCAATAAATGGTACAGTTATTAATCCTGCTGGGACTGCCGCCATAGCTAATACACCTAACAATTTATTAGGTAATACTCGTAATAAATTGAAAGTTGGGAAGAAGTACCATTCTGGTAAAATTTCTAATGGTGTGTTAAATGGATCTGCTGGTTCTCCCATTTGTGTAGGAGCTAAAGTTGCTAAACCAACACAACAAGCCAACATACCTAACATAGTTAAAGGAAAAATATATAATATATCATTTGGCCACGCAGGCTCACCATAATAATTATGACCCATTCCTTTTGCTAATTTAGCTCGTAATTTTGGATCACTTAAATCCGGTTTTTTAATTACTGACATAATTGAATTTTTTATATTATTTTCTTTTTTAAATTATAAAGGTCCTGAAATACCTTGTTTACGAATCATTAAGAAATGAGTTAACATTAATACTGCTGCTGCTAAAGGTAAAACAAAGGTATGAGCACTATAGAATCGTGTTAAAGTAGCTTGACCTACACTTTCACCACCACGTAAAACGAGAACTAGCGGAGGACCGACAATTGGAACGGCAGCTGGAACACCTGTTACAATTTTACAAGCCCAAAATCCTACTTGATCCCATGGTAATGAATAACCTGTTACACCAAATGAAACAGTAACTACAGATAATATTACACCTGTTACCCAAGTTAATTCACGTGGTTTTTTAAACCCACCTGTTAGATAAACACGGAAGACGTGTAAAACGAGCATTAAAACCATCATACTAGCTGACCATCTATGAACAGATCGAATTAACCAGCCGAAATTAACACTTGTCATAATATATTCAACAGAAGCAAATGCATCTACCACGCTTGGACGATAGTAAAATGTCATTGCAAAACCTGTAGCAACTTGGATTAAGAAACAAGTTAATACAAGACCACCGAAACAATAGAAAATATTCACATGCGGTGGTACATACTTACTAGAAATATCATCAGCAATTGCCTGAACTTCTAGTCGTTCTTCAAACCAATCATAAACTTTACTCATAAAATAATTTTTACAGTATTTAACACGGTTAAGCAAACTGTAATTTTATATTAAAGGCGAGAGTGGGATTCGAACCCACGGAACCCGTAAAGATTCATCTGATTTCAAATCAGACGCAATCGACCAACTCTGCCATCTCGCCGAAAAAAAAAGATTAGTTCGAAAACTAATCTTAAAAATATTTAACTCTCATATGTAGTTTTTCCACTAAACTTTATAGAGGCTGGATTAGGATTTTTCCCAATAGAGAAGCTACGACTATTAGTAGAAACTCGTCCTGGATTAACCTTTTCTGGAAAAACACCATCTTTCGGATGTAAGTACTGAACTTCACCACTAGGGAAAATTCTATAAATTTTATAATTATTAATTTTAAATGTTCGTAATTGAGTACCTAATGCTAAGCACTGTTCTTTACGAGCTAAATATAATAAATTTTCTCCATTACGCATAATTGCAGCACCACCAATCGGCATTTCAAAGATTTGTTCTTTAGAACTTGTCCAAGTAATAGCATATTTTTCTTCTACTTCAGCTGCACGTAACCAACCTCCTGTACTACCACCAAATGTTGGATACGGTGTTTGTAAATTTAATGTCATATGTAAAACGTTATAAAAATTTAATGTTCAATATATAATTCTACTAAAAAAATATTTTTTTAGTAGATTTTATAAAATTTATAGCGGAGAATGGATTTGAACCATTGACCTTCGGGTTATGAGCCCAACGAGCTACCAGGCTGCTCTACTCCGCGCTATAAAAAGATATTTTTTATTTAAATTTAACAGAAAATATTTATCAACCTCTAAACTATAATTCACAGAATTATTGTAAACTATTTCATCTATTTTTGTCAATTAAATTAAACTCAAAAGAAATTTTTAAATTAATTTTGAGTTAATAATAAAATGAGATAGTAGTTTTAGCATGTATTGAAAAATTTTCTACCGCATTAAATAACTATGTTTTTTTATTTTTCGAAGATGAATTAATATAATTCATCTTCTTGGTGTACTAAAATTGTACAATCAGATTTTGGATATGCAATACATGTTAAAACAAACCCAGCGTCCATTTGATCATCATCTAGGAATGTTTGTTCTGATTGATCAATTTCACCTGCTGTTACTTTACCAGCACAAGTTGAACAAGCACCAGCACGACATGAATATGGTAATTCAATTCCTTGTTCTTCAGCTGCATCTAAAACAAGTATATCATCATTACAGTCAATTGTTGAATCAATTTCGTGTTCTTCACTTAATAGTGTCACTTTATAAGTAACCATATAACTCCTTGGGTTTAATAATCATAAAGTAAGTTTTAAAATATTATTTTAGTACTACTCTACTAGTATACATTATACTACGTAAAACAAACATTCAAATAAAAATTTTTTTATTTGAATGTTTGTTTTAAACGACTTGCTTTTCCTCGTAAATTTCTTAAATAATATAATTTTGAACGTCTTACTCGAGAGGATCTTAAAATATCGATTGAATCAATTTTAGGAGAATGAATTAAAAAAATTCTTTCTACGCTAATTCCTTGAAAAGTTTTTCTAACTGTTATTGTCGTATTAATCGAACTATTTTTCTTACTTATAATTGTCCCTTCATAAAATTGAATTCGTTCCTTATTTCCTTCAATAATCTTAACTCCAACTTTTATATTATCTCCAACTCTTAATGCTGGAATATTATTTTTTAAAAATGGCTTCTCAACACTCTGAATTAATTGTTGATTATTTAACTTAGACATGACTTCAATTATTAAATGTAATTTTTTAATAATAATTTTACAAGTACTTAAAAAAAAAACAATATTAAAATAGTTAATTTTACATGCATTCGACTGGGTTCGAACCAGTGATGTTCCAGAGGAAAACGGATTATGAGTCCGGTGCCTTCAACCACTCGGCCACGAATGCAAATATGGAGCTGATGGGAATTGAACCCATGTCCATCCAAAAAGAGTTAATTTACTTTTTCACAGGTTTAGTTACAAAGAACAAGTTTGTATTTATAATACAATCGAAATTAGTCTAAACTATAATAAAATATCTACTTATTAGTAGTGAAAAATTTATTTTAATTATTAAGCGGCGAATCCTAAGTTTAATGGATTTTTTTGCTTATTAAAGCCTGCAAAAGTAAACAAAGATAAAATTATATTTTTAGCAGTTATTATTAATGTGTATTTTTTTTACGAAGATTACGTACTTCGACCTGATTGATATATTAACTAAATTTAAATGTCGATACCAAAGCAACCCCTTTAATAATTTTTTATTAGAAAAATTATAAGCATGAAGGGAATCGAACCCTTGACTTTCAGAATCGGAATCTGATGCTCTATCCACTGAGCTACATGCTTTTAATATAAGAATATTATTAATTTTTACAATGTTTTGTTTATTTTAGAAAATAAATAGGTATTTATTTTCTAAAATAAACAAAATTTCAACTAATTAATAATAGATTTTACCACCACCCCATTTTTCAGTAACAATTTTTGGTTGTAATAAAATATGACCAGCCATTGCATATAAATCCTCATCCGTTACTGATCTCATACGTGGATAAATATCCGCACTTTGAATACTAGGATGTACTTCAGCAATTGATTCTAATCCATCATATGATGTTGGATTTTTCATATAATCAACTAATGCATCAGCATTATTTCGACTTGGAGTTGCTAAACTTAAAGCTTCAGGATCTAATCCAATATTTGGATTAGTTTTTGTAATACCACCAACGTGACATGCACCACATGTTGCATTAAATAATCTTTTACCTCGCTTAACTTGTTCAGGAGTTAAAACAACAGTGCTACCTGATGAATCTTTAACAATTGTTCGTGTTGCTTCATCTAAATCGATAGCTGATGCAACAGTTGCAAACATACCAAAAATAGAAATTAAAAATATAGAAAGAATTTGTGAATACTTTTTAAACATAACTTTAAAAATTTATTTAAAAACTTGAAACCAAGATTTGTAGGTCGAGATATTAATCTCACTTTTTTTTTGATTTTGCAATACTTGCAACTAAACCTCTTAACCGAATATTTTCCCATCCGGCTACTAAAACAGTTATAATGATTAAAACTTGACTAAATAAAAGAATTGGATCTAATCGCCAACCATGAACCATTAAAATGCAACTATAAAGAAAACCAATTGTTGCAAAAAAAATATCTTCATCGCGGGCCACTTCAGGTTTAACATTTCTAATAAAATATAATATTAATACTCCAAGACTTACAATAATACCTAAAAAAATATTTGGACCAAAACTAATATTTATCATAAGAAATTTTTTTTAATTCAATATATCTTAAGATAAGATTAACTAAAAACAATAAAAATAAACAATTTTAGATTAATCAAATGTCTAAATACTCTGCTATCTTACAATACGGTCAGTTTTACTGATAATAGCTAAAGCAATACCAATAGCTAGTACAACAAGAGCGCCTGCAAGTAAACTTGATACAAAATTGGCTAATGAAGCTGTCATTTTATAAAATTTCCTTTTATTTTAATAATAATAAAGTTAAAAATAGTAATATTGACTACACTAAGTATTGTATCAATTTTTATAAAAAATATAATTAATATTTTAATTATATTTTTTATAATATAAGTTATATAAAAAATAATATAGATATAGTTTTAATACTAATTTTAAAATCCTATTTTACGCTGCTATCTTACAATTCTGACGTGATAAATAATTTTAAGAAATTATATTAAAGACTATACCCAACTTTCATTATAATAAAATTTTGAATAAGAATCAAGTTTTAATTTTTTAATACATATTGCTATCTAAATTAATTTTTGATACAATATATTCATAAGCCCGGATAGCTCAGTTGGTAGAGCAGTGGATTGAAGATCCTCGTGTCACCAGTTCGAATCTGGTTCTGGGCATTCGTCGTTTTTATTGCTTATTTGAATTAGAATTTATTTCACGAAATTTTGTATTATATTTATCAAAACTTAATTCTACTGATCCAGTAGGACCATTTCGTTGTTTTGCAATAATTAATTCAATAATTGATTTATAAGTTGATAAAGATTTTTTTCCATAAATGAGTAACACTAAATCCGAATCTTGTTCGATGGAACCACTTTCTCGCAAATCTGAAAGAATTGGTTTTTTATCGATTCGAGTTTCAACATTTCGACTTAATTGAGATAATACAATTATTGGGATATCAAATTCTCGTGCCAAACCTTTTAAGGAACGAGTAATTATTGATAACTCTTGAACTCGATTCTCATTTTTTTTATTAAAATTTTGAATTAGCTGTAAATAATCAATAATTACTAAACCAATTTTGCCATATTCAATAATTATCGATTTTATTTTTAAACGTATTTCTTGAATGGATAAATTTGAACTATTATCTATAAAAAAGGGTAATTTTGAAAGAAACCGGAGTGTTTTATTAAATTTAATCCAATCATTTTTATACAATTGACCATTTCTTAATCGAGTTTGTGAAATACCAGTTTCAATAGAAATTATTCGGTACATTATTTGTTCTTTGGACATTTCTAAGCTAAAAAATAAAATAGGTAACTTAGAATTTTTAATTACATTTAAACCAATGTTTAAACTTAATGCAGTTTTACCCATAGAAGGTCGACCTGCTAAAATAATCAAATCTGAGTTTTGAAAACCCTGAGTTAATGAATCAAGATTTGAAAATCCTGATGGTAGACCTAAAAACCTTGGATTTAAAAATTGTTCTTTTATTTTAATAAATATTTCGTTTAATAATTCAGCACTGTTAGAAATTAACGTAGTTTGATTTTGAGTAGCTAAATTAGCAAATTCACTTTCGAGTTGTTCTATAATTTTTTCTAGTGGAATATTACTAACATAACCGACATTAATTGTTTTATAACCAAATTTAATTAACGAACGTCGTAAAAATTTATCTTTAATTAATTGAGTATACTGTTTTAAATCAATTAAATTTGGAGTTTCTTTAACAAGTTCAATCAATACACCTATTCCACCAATTTCCGTCAATAATGCATTTTCTTGTAAAAATGTTGACAAAGAAAAAATATTAATAGACAATTGATTTTTTTTCATGAAAATAAGTGACTTATAAATTTGTTGGTGATTTTTAAAATAAAAAGCTTCAATAGGAAGAGTTTCGCTAGTAACTTCAAGAGCTTCCGGATTTACAATAAGACAGCTTAGTACCATTTTTTCAGCGAAAAAATTATGAGGTAATGTTTTTTCACTTGACGTTTTTTCTTTATTCATTTGTTATTAAACTAATTAATGTTTAAGATATTGCAATTTTGACATTTTCGGCTTATAATTAAAAATACGCGTCCTTAGTTCAGTTGGTAGAACGCTAGTCTCCAAAATTAGATGTCGAGGGTTCAAGTCCTTCAGGACGCGATTCTCTTTTATAAGAGGTTATTTTTTCTTAATAGAATTCTATAAATAAAAGATTTTATATAATTATTTTATTGTAATTATTAATAATTAAATTAATTAATTAATTTAACAATAAAAGTTTAATTTGCAAAAATTAAAGATCTTTTTCAAATTATTTTACTTAATTCTTATGGCTAAAAAAATTACTGCATTAATTAAACTTGCTTTACCTGCAGGTAAAGCAACACCTGCACCTCCAGTTGGACCAGCATTAGGTCAACATGGTGTAAATATTGCCGCATTCTGTAAAGAATATAATGCGAAAACAAATGATAAGTCAGGACTTATTATTCCTGTTGAAATTTCTGTTTATGAAGATAGAAGTTATACATTTATTCTTAAAACACCACCTGCATCTGTTTTATTAGTTAATGCAGCAAAAGTGAAGGATCGAAAAGGTTCTGGAACTCCAAATAAAACAGTTGTTGGTTCAATAACAAAAGTTCAGTTAGAAGAAATTGCAAATATAAAATTACCTGATTTAAACACTACAAAACTTAGTAGTGCTATGAAAATTGTTGAAGGAACTGCTCGAAACATGGGTATTTCTATTGTAGATTAAAATAAGACAAAATGAGTTTTAGTGGAGAAATTTATGCGTAAACTATCGCAACGTCACAAGAAAAATATTGACAAAACTAAAAATAAAATTTATTCAAATTTGGACGAAGCAATTGAAGTTTTAAAAGAAACTGCAACCGCCAAATTTGTTGAAAGTGTAGAATTTCATGCGAATCTAAATATTGATCCAAAATATGCCGATCAACAATTACGAACTACCGTTACTCTACCAAATGGCGTTGGGAAACAATCACGAATTGCTGTTTTAACAAATGATGAAAATTTTGATGAAGCAAAAAATGCTGGGGCTGACATTGTTGGAAATGATCAATTAATTCAAGAAATTAGTCAAGGAAATCTTGATTTTGATTTATTGATTGCAACTCCAAATATGATGCCTAAATTGGCAAAACTTGGTCGAATACTAGGTCCGAAAGGTTTAATGCCTTCACCAAAATCTGGAACTGTGACTAATGAATTAAAAAATACATTAACTGAGTTTAAAAAAGGGAAATTTGAATATAAAGCTGATAAAGTAGGTATTGTTCATGTTAGTTTTGGGAAAGCAAATTTTGATCAAAATTCTTTATTAGAAAATTTGGTAGCTTTATATAATTCAATAGAAAAAAATAGACCATCTGGGGTCAAAGGTAAATATTTTAAAAGTGCATTTATTTGTACAACAATGGGTCCATCTATTAAATTAGATTTGAACGCTTTTGTTTTAAATTAAAAAATTAATATTTTATATAGGATAGTTATTATGTCAGAAAAAATTAGTCAAATTGTTGAAGAATTAAAAACATTAACATTATTAGAAGCATCAGAATTAGTAAGTGCAATTGAAGAAACGTTTGGAGTAGATGCTTCGGCTGCTGTTGGTGGAGGTATGGTTATGGCTGCTGCAGCACCGGCTGAAGAAGTAGAAGAAAAAACAGAATTTGATATAAGTCTAGATGAAGTTCCAGCCGATAAGAAAATTGCAATTTTAAAAATTGTTCGCGGAATTACAGGTTTAGGACTAAAAGAAGCTAAGGATTTAGTAGAATCAGCACCTAAAGTAATTCAAGAAGCAGTTTCGAAAGATGCTGCGGAAGAGGCAAAAAAACAAATTGAAGAAGTTGGCGGAAAAGTGTCACTTAAATAATTTGCAAGCGTAACAAAACTTATTATCAGAATATTTTTTATAAAAAATATTCTGATAATAAATAAATACTCTAGTTGTGAGAACATTTTTAACTGTTTCGCTAAAGACTTTACCAAATTTTTTATATTTTATATGCAATTATTATTCTTCTTATTTTTATTTTCGCTACTGTTTAAAAGCTATTTTAATTATTTAAGATGATTATATTTAACTTTCTTGATGAGTTTAAATCAGAGATTTTAACTATGATTTCATAAGTGGATCGATTTACTCAGATAGATATATTAAAAAACTAAAAATTTTAGAAAAGTGAAAAATTAATTCACTTTTCTAAATTAAAGCTAAAAAACCAACACTAACTTTTTATTTGAATTTTGGTTTATATTTTGCTTTATCGAAATTTTTTATAATTAGAAATTAAGCTCAGCAGCTTGAACTTTTTCAAATTGCTTTTTCTTTAATACTAATAAAATTTGTGTTATTAAAACACAGAAACAGAATGCAAGATAACCAATAATACGGGCTGGACTTTGTAATACAATTTCTGATTCTTCTTGTCCAAATCCACCAACATTTGGATCAGCATTTAGTGCCTGCTCAGTTTTTACTATATCTCCTGATTTAACAATTAGATCTAATCCTTTTGGCACAATTTGTTCAGTTTGAACACCACTAGAATTAACGATTACTATATTTGCTTCACCTTTTTCTGTTGTTGTAATGTTCGTAATTTGACCAGCTTGTGTTGCACCAAAGATATTAAGATTACTCTTTTCACCAGTTGGATAAACTTGGCCACGTCCTCGATTACCACCTGCATAAAATGGATAAGTTAAATATTTAACATCCGAATTCTTCTCTGGATCTGGTGAAACAACAGGGAAAATTAATTCCTGATGTTTTTTCCCTGCAATTGGCCCAACAACAAAAATGTTATCAAATTCACTACTATAAGGAGAAATAAATACCCCTTTATTTTTTGCTTTAATTTCTGGTGAGATTTGATTTTTTGCTGCTAATTTAAAACCTTTTGGCAAGATTAAAATACCACCAACATTTAAACCAGTTTTTTTACCATTTCCACCAATTTGTTTTTTACTTGTGTCGTATGGTACTTTAATTTCTACTTCAAAAACTGAATTTGGCAGAACTGCTTGTGGTGCTTCAATTTCAATTGCTTTTTGGTTTAAATGACAATTGGCACAAGCTAACTTTCCATTGGCCGCACGAGGATTTGAATAGTTTTGTTGTGCAAAAACGGGATATGCTGATGATTCTTGAACAGAAAAACCAAATACACTTACAGCTATCGTTAAAGCAAATAAAAGACTTTTTAAAAACTTGTTAGTTGCCATATTTCAAATACTTGTTAAGTATGAATATTCTCTTATTTAAATGAATTCTTTATTAAAAACAAGATACCTAATCCTGAAAAATACAATACTAATATTGCTAAAGATAATAATAATTGTGTTAAGGGATCGGTTGAGGGCGTTAGAATAGCACCAAGAACAGTTGATACTAAAATAATATATCTCCATGCACCTAACATTTGTTGTGGTGATACGATATTTAATAACCCTAATAAAATTTGAAGGATTGGGATTTGAAATGCTAATCCTGTACTATAAAATAAAACAAGAATAAACTCAAAATATTGATCAAACGACCAAAAAGGTTCAATTACTTCTTCGCTATAATTTAAAAAAAAATTTAAAGCAGCAGGTATTAAAGTATAGTAAGAAAAGGTTAATCCTAAGCCAAATAATGTTAATGAACTAAATAATAAAGGTAAAATAATTTTTGTTTCTTTTTTCGTTAAGCCTGGCAATAAAAATAAAATTAACTGACCTATTACAAGAGGACTCGAAAATAATAATCCTGTATAGAAAGATATTTTTATTGTAGAAATAAAGTATTCTCCAGGTGATATTTGGAAAAATTTTACATTATTGATTGGTAGTTCTAAAATTTGAACTAAACTTTTTACTTCAATAAAGGCGAAACAAGTTAATAATACAATTAAGCCAAACACTAAAAAAATACGTTGGCGTAATTCTTCAATGTGTTCTGAAAATGGCAATTCTAATGTTATAATCGAATTTTTTGTAAAATTAAAGTTTGAATTAGTCACCATATATATAAATAGATTTATACTATTTTATTAATTAATCTATATATAAAACAAATTTAAAAAATTTGTTTTATATCGCAAACAATCATTAGAAATTTCTTTAATAATTATGATAAATAATTAACGGCTTCTAAACGAGCGGTTGCTTTTTTTAATTCAACAGAAGCGTCAAGTCGAGCTTTATTTGTTTCAGCTTGTTCAACTGCTAATGTTGCTTTTTCTAATTCCTGAGTAGCTTCACTTAATTCAATATTAACAAGCTCTTCTACATCATTTACTAAAACTGTTATCCGATTTCGGTCAATTTCAGCTAACCCACCACACAAAATAATGGGTGTCCACTTTTCGTTTAGTTTGATTCTTAATAATCCAGTATCTAAAGCTGTGATTAATGCTGCATGACCATCTAATACCCCAACTTGACCAGTTAAACCTGGTAAAACAATTTCATCTGCTGTTGTTGAACAAATAACTCTGTCAGGGGTAAGAACGCGAATGTTCATAACCATATATATTACTCCTTATTTTAGAGTTTCTGCTTTTGAAATTGCTTCATCAATGTCACCTACAAGATAGAATGATTGTTCTGGTAAATCATCTAAATCACCACCTAAAAGCATAGTAAAACCTTTGATCGTTTCTTCTAAACTTACATATTTTCCAGGTGAACCTGTGAAAATTTCAGCAACAAAGAATGGTTGTGATAAGAAACGTTCAACTTTTCGTGCACGAGCAACAGTTAAACGATCTTCTTCAGATAATTCATCAATACCTAAAATTGCAATGATATCTTGTAATTCTTTATAACGTTGTAACGTTTCTTTAACATTTTCAGCAACTTCATAGTGTACTTCACTAACAATACCAGGTTGAAGCATTGTAGAAGTTGAATCTAATGGATCTACAGCAGGATAAATACCTTTGGCAGCTAAGTTACGTGATAATACAGTAGTAGCATCTAAGTGAGCAAACGTTGTTGCTGGAGCTGGATCTGTTAAATCATCAGCGGGTACATAAACAGCTTGAATAGATGTAATTGAACCTTGTGTTGTTGAAGTAATACGTTCTTGTAATGCACCCATTTCTGTTGCTAGAGTAGGTTGGTAACCTACAGCTGATGGCATACGACCTAATAATGCTGATACTTCTGAACCTGCTTGAGTGAAACGGAAAATATTATCAATAAATAATAAAACATCCTGTTTATTAACATCACGGAAGTACTCAGCCATAGTTAATGCAGTTAAACCTACACGCATACGAGCCCCTGGAGGTTCATTCATTTGACCGTATACTAAAGCTACTTTTGATTCAGTGAAATTATTAGAATTAATTACA
>Ga0163179_10002492_pt1 | contig 12791 bp, 9 predicted proteins | sample AtlANTMetagenome_FD_109643 | JGI IMG/M metagenome (GOLD analysis project Ga0163179, IMG submission 109643) | Marine eukaryotic phytoplankton communities from the Atlantic Ocean - Atlantic ANT 2 Metagenome | ecosystem: Environmental > Aquatic > Marine > Oceanic | place: North Atlantic Ocean...
CACAGTTGCGAATGACGGGCACCACAAGTCCCTTGCCACCACCGACGGCGACGCCGATGTCACAATAGTCGTGGTAGACGATGTGATCGCCGTCGATGCGGGCGTTGAGGGCTGTCATTTGTTTCAACGCGTCCACACACGCTTTGACGAAAAAGCTCATAAACCCGAGCTTGATCCCGTGCTTTTTCACAAAGGCATCTTGGTGCCGTTTGCGCAGCGCCATGACCTCGCTCATATCGACTTCGTTGAACGTCGTAAGCAGCGCCGCGTTTTGCTGCGCACCCACGAGGTTTCGAGCAATGGTTTGACGCAGGCGAGACATCCGCACCACCTCTTCGCCGCCGGTGCTGATCATGGGTGGTTTGGCTGCCGGCGCAGGGGTAGGCGCTGGGGCGGGCTTGGGTGTAGGCGCAGGCTCTACAGGTGCTGTCTGAGTTGTCGGGACATCCTCTTTAAGGATTCGCCCGCCGGGCCCACTGCCTGTAACTTGATCAGCGCTCAAGCCTGCATCGTGCAGCGCACGCGCGGCGGCAGGCATGACATGACCTGAACTCACCTCTAAAGCCGCAGACTCAGCAGCCGTGGTGTTTTGATCAGAAACAGTGCCGTCTGCTGGTGCTTCGCCTGGCTCAAGTTTGCCTAAGACATCGCCAACGGCAGCATCTTCGCCAGCACCGATCAACTGCTCGGTGAGCGTACCGCTTGCCGGTGCTGGGATTTCCATATCAGCTTTGTCGCTCTCGACGAGCACCAACGGCTCATCGACTTCGACATAAGCGCCTACGGGCTTGAGCCATTCGGCAACGGTAACTTCGGTGACCGATTCCCCGACGCTAGGGACCTTGATTTCCACTTACTCCTCCAGACCCAGCGCTTGGCGCATGAGTAGATCCTGTTCAAAAAGGTGACTGGCTTTTGAGCCAGTCGCTGGGCTTGCCGATTCGGGGCGATGCACGCCTTCAAGTCGGAAGCGCCCGCTCACGCCGCGCAAATGACGCAACAAGAAGCCCCATGCGCCCATATTGGCTGGTTCTTCTTGAACCCAAACGAGTTCGCAGTCGTCACTGTAAGAAGCGAGATGTTCATTGAGTTCGATATCAGGCAGCGGGTAGACTTGTTCAAGACGTATGATCGCCACATGATCAAGCTGCGCCTCTTCTCGTGCTTTGAGCAGTTCAAAATAGACTTTGCCCGAACACAGCAAAATTCGTTTGACCTTGCTCGGCTCAACGCTCGGGTCACCAATGACTTTTTCAAAGCCACCGCTGGCGAGGTCTTCAAGACTTGAGACCGCTTGTGGATGACGCAATAGACTTTTGGGCGTCATCACCACCAAAGGCTTGCGAATCTTGCGCATGACATGGCGCCTTAGGCCGTGAAACAGTTGCGCCGGTGTGGTGAGATTCATCACCATGATGTTGTCTTCGGCAGCTAAGGTAAGAAAGCGTTCAAGTCGTGCCGAGCTATGCTCTGGACCTTGTCCTTCAAACCCATGCGGAAGCAGCAAGACGACGCCAGATAAGCGATTCCACTTGTCTTCTGAACTGGTAATGAATTGATCGATGATCACTTGAGCACCGTTGGCGAAATCGCCAAACTGAGCTTCCCAAATCACCAAGGATTCTGGCATTTCAAGGCTGTAGCCATATTCGTAAGCTAGAACTGATGTTTCCGATAAAGGCGAGTTCCAAATTCCGCATTTGCCTTGATTGTCATCAAGGTTTTGCAAAGGGATGTATCGACTTCCGTCTTGGGTGTCGTGCCATTCGGCATGCCGGTGAGCAAAGGTTCCTCGCCCTGAGTCTTGACCCGACACGCGAAGACCAGCGCCTTCTTTGAGCAAGGTGGCAAAGGCGAGGCATTCAGCACCGCCCCAGTCCAGTGCGCGCTCACCTTCTGCCATCGCTCGTCGTTGTTTGTGCAGGCGGCTGAGTTTGGAGTTGATGTTGAAGCTCTCGGGAACTTCGAGTTGTTGGTGCATCAGGCCTTGGAGTGAGGCGACATCAATGGCCGTATCAACTTCTTCGGTCGCTCGGTCGGCGCCGCCAACAAAGGCTGCATGCACGCGACCCGATTCGGCATCATAAACCTCAAAGCCTAGATCACCGACGAGACAACCTTCTTCAACTTCGATCACCTCTTTACAGGTTCCAAGGTTCTCGGGCGCCGTATCGTCAGAACGCGCAACAGCGAGGCACTCTTCTAAGCGCTCACGGCTTGCGGCTGAGATCTGTGTGGCGTCCTCTTTCGAGATTTGTCCGAGTTTGATGAGGTTCTCGAGGTAATGTTCACGGACGGTCCCGCGTTTGCGGATGTTGTCGTACATCAAAGGCTGCGTGAAACTAGGGTCATCGCCTTCGTTGTGTCCGTATTTGCGAAAGCAATACATATCGATCACGACATCACGGCGCCATTTGGCGCGAAAGGCGCACGCTAAATTGATCACATGGCTCACCGCATCAGGGTCTTCACCGTTGACGTGAAAGATGGGGATATCGAGCATTTTAGCGACGTCGGTCGCGTAAGCACTTGTGCGACTTTCGTCCGGGTCAGTGGTAAAGCCCACTTGATTGTTGACGATGATATGAATCGTACCACCGGTTTCGTAGCCGGTCAGACCGCTCATGTTCAGCGTTTCTTGAACCACGCCTTGACCGGCGAAGGCGGCGTCACCGTGAATCACAATGCCGGCTACACTTTGCCGTGAACGATCGCCGATACGATCTTGCCGCGCTCGAACACGGCCGCATACGACGGGTGCGACAAACTCCAGATGAGAAGGGTTGAAACACAGGCTCAGGTGGGTGCGGTGACCGTCTTCGTTGACGCGTACAGAACTGAATCCGAGATGGTATTTGACATCCCCACGGCCGATCAGCGCTTTCGGGTCACCATCTTCGAATTCTTCAAAGACCTTAGCCGGACTCTTGCCCATAATATTGGTCATGACGTTGAGACGTCCACGGTGAGCCATGCCGATGACCGCGTGCCGAACGCCATGACGAGCCAAGCCATCAAGCGCCATATCCATAAGCGGAATTAAGGTCTCGCCGCCTTCAAGGCTAAAGCGTTTAGCGCCCAGATACTTTTTGTGAATGAAGTCCTCAAAAGTCTCAGCGTCGGTGAGTTTTCGAAAGATGCGAAGTTGTTCGTCACGACTCATCCGGCGACGGTTTTGGGTTGCTTCCATGCGCGTGTAGAGCCAGTTTTTCACTTCGGGATTATCGATGTGCATAAACTGAACGCCGACCGACCCACAGTAGGTTTTCTTGAGTTGTTCGATCAGGTTGCGCAGGCGTTGATCACGTTCGGAGTGAAAATAGGTGCGCGTGGAAAATGCTAAATCGAGATCGGCTTCGCTGAGACCGTGGTGCTCAAGGGTGAGTTCAGGGTGTTCTTCGAGTTTGCGACCCAGCGGATTGATGTTTGCCATCACATGACCGCGCACACGGTACGAGCGAATCAAAAGATCAACACGCTCTTGTCTAGCGTTGGTTTCGCGGAGTCGTTGTGTGACGGTATGAAATAAGCCGCGCGCAATCGCTCCATGTTGATCCAGCAAGCGATAGAGGTCTTGATTGTTGAGGCGCAGCAGCGAGCAGTCTTTGACAGCGACAGCGTCTGCTGACCGAGGGCGATTATCCATGACTGAGAGTTCGCCAAGCACTTCGCTGTCATTGAGGTAAGCCACATGATCGCCGCCGCGAATGATTTCGACTTGCCCGCGCTCAATAATGAAGACTGCATCGCCATCCGAGCCTGCTTCAAAGATCGCTTCACCTGCTGGAACAGTGACTTCCTCAAGTAAGCTAGCGATGAGTTGCAGTGCTTGTTCTGGAAGCTCGGCAAAGATTTGCAAGCGATACAAAAAGGGAATGCGCCGCTGCATCGCTGGGTCCACGCTCACTGTTTTTGGAGCGTCGTTCCAAGCTGGGCGCTCTTCAGCACCGTTGGCTAGCGAGGTTGATCCCGCAAAGATCGACGGCGCAGTAAACTGCGGTCCAAAGGATGATGCTTCATCATCTTGAGCGAAAAATTCACGCCAAGCCTCGGGCACCGAATTGGGATCAGCGAGATATTGGGCATGGAGTGATTCGACGTAAGGTAGACTACCCGCGCCGAGTGCATCAAAGATCGATTGGCTCATGGCCTCACCTAATCCGTAGATCGTGTCTCGATTTCAAGCCCCTATGGGGCTCAGGTCAAGTTTATGCGCGTTCATTATGTAGGAAGCACGTTAATGAAGAATGAACACACTGTGATTCTCGTCGTAGGTAGCGACGACGAGATCGCTGAGTTCGTCACCATCCATATCGGGTGTACAGACCGTGTATTTTGGGCGGTTTTCGATAGACGATGAGGTCCATTGACCGTCGCCCCAGCGGATCTTATGCCGTGAGCCACCCACCACTGAAATTTCATCCCGGCCATCACCGTTGAGGTCGCAGGCCGAGAGGTTGGCGATCAATCCGACGGTCTCGGGGACATCAATAAGGATCGGCTCACTACCGATTCGGTGGACGATGAGTTGAGTCCGATTGTTGTAGGTTGTGAGAATTCCATCGCGTTCATCTGCCGCTAAACGAACGGTTGTCGGATGATTTCCCACCATCCCTGAAGCTTCACCTCGAACAGCCGGATAGATCTGACCGTCACCGTCGTTTTCGTTGAGCGCATAGCTTTGTCCGCTACTCAGGGGTGAATTGAGCACCCATATGGAACCGTTACTGCCTTCGGCTTGGCGGTCGACAATCGCTAGAGCAGGTTGCCCGGAATCGGTAAATGCGCCGACGCTGAGTAATTGTGATGAGGATGTATTAACCAACAAAAGACCCGCGCTATTTGGGGTTTCTGCGCCAATTCGACTTGGCGAATCTTGGTTCAAACGACCCAGGTCGAAAAGCCGAAGAAACCGTGTGCCCGTTTGCAAAATGAGGGCATCTCGGGGTGATTCACTGTTGGGTAGTGGAGCCAATCCACCGGGGTAAAAAGCCATATTGAGGCGGACGATGCCGTTGATGCCACCCGATTCGGTCATGACATGAAAGGTTCGAATCTCAGCTGCGCCCGTCGACCACTTCAAAAATTCAAACCGCCCGTCGTTTTGGCTGCCAATTGATGCGACTACAATTTCGTTTCGGTTGTTGTCGATCAGTGGAGCGATCAGACAGCTTACCGAGTTGCGACCCATCAGTGTAAAAGCGGTCGCTGAAGTGTTAGTCAGGGCATTGTTTCCGGTCATCAACCAGCCTGAGTTGACGGTGATGTTTCCAAGCGTAAATCCTCGAACCAGGACCAGATCAGTCAATCCATCACCGTCAACATCGCCTACGCATGGTTTAGTCGCTAGGTTGAAATCAGAGGGCTGTGAGACTCTTTTTTGTACGAATTCGACGGTGACTTGTTTTTGGATTTCTGTTCGGTTGCCGGCTTCGTCAGTGGCTCGAATTCTTAGGTTATGTGTGCCGAGATTGAGCCCCCGTAAACGACCCTCTCCATCGTCGCCTAAGACCGTTTCAATGGGTTGAGCAGCTTGGTCGTTGATTTGCAGTTCCACCTGAACGACTTCGTTGGACCCGACACCGTCAGCATCCGAAACATTGCTCCAAGCTAACCAAGGCAAGCGTGCCGGCTCGGCTTCGGCTTCGACATCCAAGGTGGGGCCGATCGTATCCAGAAGAAGCGTATAATTCATGACGTAGCTTTCGGCGCGCAATTCCAAGTCGTGCCGGCCATGGAGCAAGGTGATGGTGACACGCGCTGTGCCTTGGGCATCGATTGCTCCGGAGCCAATCAACTCATCGTTGTTGTAGAAGCCAAACTCAGTTGTCGGCTGACCGTGTACGGTGAACTCGATCTGCACGCCGCTAGTGTCGGCATCTTGGTCAGCCGATGCACCTAAGATGGAGCCGCTTGGTGGTTCGATCGTCCATGTGGTCGTACCGGCATCGGTTGTGTTGCCTGCGTCATTTGCGGTGCCGGTATCAGCGGTTGGTTCACCATCGTCCTGAATAAGATCAGGTGCTACAAAGCATCCAAAGAGCATAAGCAGCGCCGGTGCGAAAGACTTCATAAGTTATCCTCTTCGTCACTTTAGCCTAAATTTGGGCGCTCAATTGGACAAGTCTTATGTTCGCGAATTTGACGCGGTCCACGCCCCCGATTAAGCGCGAGGGTATGAGTGATTTAAAGCTCGGTCGATATCAATTGATGGATCGCCTTGGTGCGGGTGGTATGGCTGAGGTCTGGTTAGCCGATCAAACAGGCCCTCGCGGCTTTCGCCGTCGTTGCGTGGTGAAGAGGATTCACAATCACTTAAATGCCCAAGAGGATTTTGTTGCTCGGTTTGAAGACGAGGCGCGTCTGGCAGCCATGCTGCGTCATCCAAATATTGTTCGAGTGGAAGACTTTGGCGAAGAAGATGGCACCTTGTTTATGGCGCTTGAGTACATTGAGGGCTGGGAGTTTGCCGATTTACTTCGTCGAGGCTCAAAGTCAGGAAAGAAGATTCCCGATGTCCTCGCTCTTGATGTGATCATTCAGATCGCTGAGGCGCTTGATTATGCGCACGCGCTGCGTGACCAATCCGGCCAACGGCTTCGGATTGTTCATCGTGATGTCAGCCCGCAAAATATTTTGATCGAACGGGGTACGGGTGCGGCGAAGTTGCTCGATTTCGGTATCGCGAGTGCGGAGAGCAATCTGCATGAGACCCAAGCGGGCCTAATCAAGGGTAAAATCGCCTATTTTAGTCCAGAGCAAGCGAGGGGTGATGCGCTTGATGGTCGCACGGATCTCTATGCTTTGGGTCTGGTGCTGTATGAAGCGTTGGTTGGTAAACGCGTCTTTCGCGGCGATTCGATGGTTAAGTTGTTGCGCGAGGTAACCGAGGCGAATGTTCCACCTTTAGTAGGCAAAAGAGGTGATTTGCCGCGTGAGGTGTTGGTTGCGGTAGACAAAGCGACGGCCGAGGATCGCAACGACCGCTTTGCTACGGGCGCATCGATGGCAGCGGCTTTGAGGCATGCGCTGCAGGCTATGGGCGGCACGCATGGTCGCTCGGCCATGGATGATTGGGTTGCGACCTTACCCGCCAATTCAGAATTACCCAAAACGGGAGTAACCTCGGCGGTCTCGTTGGTGGATAAAGAACGACAAGAGCTGCCTGCGGAACCAGCAATCGACGCGACGATTGCATCGATTCCGACCCAACAAGAAACGGTTCTTGCAGATCCGCAAGCCTTAGGTGCTCAAGCATCGCGACGGATGGATATCAGTGATGATGTCCTGGTTGACGATGAACCGACCGTTATTGGTGATGTCGATCGGATCAGAGGTCTTGAGACGCAGCAAGTATCTCGAGGGCCAGCAGCGCTGGAAACCCAACCTGTAGTTACAGGACGAGTAAAGCCGTTTTCGAGTGTGTGGTTGGCGAGTTTGGGAGCCGGTATTTTTGCTGTCTTGGTGGTACTTGTTTTGCTTCGATCAGCCGCCAATCCCAGCACTCAGCCGCAGGTTGAATCCAATGACTCTCAGTCGGTCGTTGATCAAACAACTCAAGTCGCTGCCGCGGATGCAGGTCAAAGGTTTGTTGATTCGGGCATCACAACGGACGCTCAAGCGATTGAGCGTTCAAAACCGAAACCGTTGGTTCGAAAGCGACCGCCCAAAGCCACTCAAGTTGCTGAGCCTAAAGCGGTTGAGACGATTGTTGTTCGACCGACAAAGAAAGCCTCAGTCAAAACGGAGGAATCGCCGGAAAATAACGAGTTGCCCTTGTTAGAAAAGCGCGACCTTGATGCCCCGACGATGCGCGATTTTCAGCTGTTGAATAATTGTCGGAAGGGCAAGACTGGGATTGAAATCAGTCTGCGTATTCACAAGAACGGCATGCCCTTTAGCGTGCATGTGACGGGGGCTTCCGAAGACGTCTCGAGTTGTTTGCGTAAGGTCGTACGCAAATGGCGCTATCCTGAGCATAGTGGCTCGGCAGTGCGCCACAAGATCAAGTTTTAGGGAATCAGACTGACGATACCGAGAATTGCGCCGGAGATGATCATGGTTAGCGATACGGGCAGATCGACTTCTTCAAAGCGTTCAATTGCTTTGTTGTGGTCAGTGCGGATCTGTTCTCGTTTGACGCGCTCTGGTGCCGTGGGCTCGTTATTCTTTATGAGTATGTCGTATTCGGCTCTTAGGCCTACAATATGGCTGTAGGTTACGTAGTTGATTGCGCCACCAAGAATCATCAGCAGGCCGCCTCCAGCTGCGCTGTACGGTTGCCAGGGTTTGGCAAAGAAACCTTGAGTTGAAGGGGTAGGTGACGCTGTGCTCGGTGCATTGGGTTTGCTCGGTGCGGCGTTTTTCTCTGCTGAAGCGGTTGCTGGCTCACCAAACAAGGACGGCAACACATCATCGAGTGCGGCGGCTAAACCGGGAAGGTCTGGCCCTTGGCGAACGGTCGCACTGATGGCTTGAGTTTGACCTTTGACTTGGAGGTTGAGCTCGAGTTCATAGGTGCCCGAATCGGTTCGGCGTAGAGCGCCAGAAATGACAAACTGAGGTACTCGACCCGCCATCAGATCTTCTAGGCTAACGGGAACCAGTTGAAAACGTGGTGAGTCGTCGATGAGCCCGCTGACCACTTCTTGAAGCAGTAAGGAGTCGTCAGGTGATAGGGCTTGTGTGCGCTGAAAAGGGATCACAGCGACCTGTGCTGGCGCTGTGCTTGCAGCAATTATAGCACCCAGTAGCACACTCAACATCTGCGAATCTCCATTATTAATTCGCTGCTTATGCGCTCAACGCGCAGCTTGGCTGGTCGTTGTCGTGCGCTAGCTTGACGTAACTGGTCAACCACTGCTGGTGTTTGCGGGTTATCCGACAAAGGCTTTTTCGAGCACGTATTCACCAATATCACGACCACTGGTTTGTCTGAGGCCCGCCTCTTCGAGGATATCTTTGACTTCGAGATTAAATTCCATCGAACCGCAGAGCATCACGCGGTCTCGGTCCGGATGAAATCCTGGTTCTACGCCTAAATCTTCAAACAGTTTACCCGACCGAATCAAATCGGTGATCCGCCCTTGCCTGGGATGCTCCGGATCTCGAGTGATGCTGTTGTAATAGGTAAATTGTTTCTTTGCTTGTTCGTCGCAAAGTGGATCGTTGTAGACCCATTCTGCCAGTTGCTGGCTGTATTGGAGATCAGGGATTTTTCGGCAGGTATGCGTGAGGTAAACATGACCAAATTTTTGATAGGTCAACTCGTCGCGTAAAATGGCGCCAAAAGGGGCGACACCCGTTCCGGTTGATAACAGCCATAAACGCTCGCCCTGCTTAATTGAAAAGGGCAAAAGATTGCCTACAGCTCGACCGCTCAACAGGATTTCATCACCGACTTTGATGTGTTGAAGCTTTGAGGTCAAAGGACCATCTTGGATTTTGATGGAATAGAATTCGAGTTCTTCGTCCCATTCTGGGCTGGTGATCGAATACGCTCGCATGATGGGTTTTCCATCGATTTCAAGGCCGAGCATAATAAATTGGCCCGATCGGAATTTGAGGTACTCGGGCCGCTCGACGCGGAATCGAAAAAGTGAATCTGTGTAATGTTCGACTGCAGTCACTTTAACATGGTGATCAACTGAGGCCATAAAGATTCTCCAATGCAACATCTTTGAGCGGTTTCGAATAGGATGTCAAAGCAGCCTGTGCGCCCGAACCTTAGTGGCATTTAAGTCAATTGGGAACACTGCGCTTGAACTGGGGTTTGCTTTCGTTGGCCTTGACGCATGGGGTGTGGTTTTTTGACGCTTTGGTTGCCGTTTCAAAATCGCTGGTCGTGCAGGTTGTAAAGAGGCTAGGTGCTGACTATGCGCTGGCCCGACCCCGACCAAAACCTGCTCATACAGGCTGATAATTTAATGGTTATGCAAAGGATGCAGGCCAATTATCGTCGATTGTTCGCTGCCGCTTATCTGGACCCGCCCTACAATACGGGCTCGCGTAAAGCGGATGCTTACGATGATGCAATGCCCAGCCCGCAATGGCGTGATTTCCTAGCTGAGCGGCTCGAGGCGCTTTGGCCATTGATGGCCGATGACGGTGTGGTCATGATTCAAATCGATGATCGAGAACTTGGAACCGTGCTTGGTATTCTTGCCGAGCAAAAACGCCGGTTGATCAATCATGTCGTCGTCAAGATGAGTGAACTCAGCGGTGTGAAGATGACACACGCTCATGCTCGTTTACCCAAACTCAAAGAACACCTCTTGATCATTGCAGCCGGACCGAACTCGCAATTGCACAACATACGCGTACCCAAAGACCCAGATAAACTAAGCGCCTATTGTCGTTATTACAGTCAGGTTGTGATCAATCCAGATGCTCCTATTGAGCAGTGGACATTAGAATCTGTACGGAGCCTCGCGGCGCGGGACTGGGGTTGGGATTCGCAAGCGAGCGATGCTCAAGCGGCGCTGGTTGCTCTAAAGATTGAGCATGCCGATCGGTTGGTTTACCGCACCAACAACGCATTTATTGCCGCGTTGTCGGGCCAGGGAATTCGACAAGTTGTTTCGCCCGACGGGGTCAAATACATTGCATGGGACGACAAACAGATGTTGTTTCTTTCGGATTATCTCGATCAACCTCTTGGCGACTTATGGACCGATGTCAGCACCATTAATTTGAACAAAGAAGGTGGTGTGCGGTTTCGCCATTCCAAGAAGCCTGAAAAACTGATGCGCCGCTGTCTTGAGTTAGCGACTCAGCCCGGTGATTGGGTCCTCGATCCTTTTGCCGGGTCGGGTACGACGGCTGCTGTTGCGGTTCAGATGGCGCGTCGTTTTGTGACCATAGAACAAGGCGACCATGCCCGAACGGTGGTACAAAAGCGCCTCGATGAGATGGATGCATCCTATCGTTATTTAGTCGTCTAAAGCGGAGCTGCCTTGCATCATGGCAAGGTTATCGAGCGCTTCTTTTGCCCAGTCTTCGTTGAGTGGTTTAAGCAAACGTTTAACAGCGGTTTGCACAGGCGGCAGGTCAGACCAGCAGTGGTTGGCGACAAAGCGCATATGGTCGGCTGGTGTTTGACCTGGACGATCAAGAAGGTCTCGACAGGAAGCACACAAGAGAATGAGTTGATCGAGTTGTGGTGTGCGATCGGGTTCAAGATCATAAGGGCGACAGTCGTTACGTTCTTGGCACAGTTCGCAGGCGCGCCGAGCGCGCCTCGCTAAGTCTTTACCCAGCAGGTTGATGGCACCGAGGCGTGCTTGGTGTTTGTGTAAGCCTTTCGCCATGGCTGGCTGCTTTCTAGTTCAAGAGAACGTTGGCACTCAAAAGATCAAAAGGGGGAATTTCTACGGTGAATTCACTGCCGTCGTCGCGGGTGCACAGCAGCGAGCCATGCATGACCCCACTCGGCGTGCTGAGTGGGCAATAACTCGTGTATTCAAAGGCTGCTGTCGGCGGAAGCCACGGTGTCGCACCAATAATTCCGGCACCTTCAATCTCTTCGGTTTCGCCGTGTGCATCGGTAATAATCCAATGCCTTCTTTGCACTTGAGCTGCCATCGAGCCTTCATTTAAAATGCGTACTCGGTAGGCGAAAAACCATCGTCTTTCGCTGGGGCTAGAGTGCTCGGGCAAGTAGCGCGAGTTGACGACGATTTGTAGGCTCGGATCACTCATGTTGGTCTCCCGTTCTTAGTCCCTAGCCTACACTGGTGGCGCGCGTCACGCCCCTGCCATCACCTTGTGCTGACAAAGCTGCATTGGCCCCTCTTTTCAACTTGATCACCTTGCGCCACACAGCAGGTGGGTTGAGATTCCAAAGGAACGCCAATTTATGACTAGAAATCGTCCGGAGTGGGATTCGATATGGATGGATTTTGCGCATTTGATCGCCAAGCGATCTTATGATCCTCGGTTTCAGGTTGGTGCAGTGGTCGTGACCGATAAAAACACCCAAGTCCTGGCAATTGGTTACAACGGCAATTATGCAGGTGGACCGAATCAAGTCGAATCGACTGAGCCGGGCGCCTCGGGGATGATTCATGCTGAGATCAATGCGATGATCAAACTCGATTACAACAATCCGAACCACAAGATCATGTATGTGACGCTAAGCCCCTGCCGGGATTGCGCCAAAGCGATTATTAACGGGGGGATTTCTGAGGTGGTTTACTGTGAGCAATATCGCAACCCGTCCGGTTTGGACTTGCTGAGGGAAGTAGGCATTAAAGTGCGTCAATACGTCCCTGAGCCGGCTATCTAAAGCGCTTGCGATGAAGTTGGTGAAACCACCTTGGGTGCCCAAACGGTTGATCGGTAAATGGCGAGAGGTCTTTGAGGCTTTGCGCTGTGGGCAGGCGCAACTGAGCGATTACGACAGTGCTTATGAACTCGCGATTGCGCATCAACTGTGCGCACCGCTGGCGAGTTATGCGCTTGAGCGAGGTGATGAGGTTCCTGAGCGTTGGCGCAACCGACTCAATCATGTTCGTGCGCAAAATCTCATTTTTGAGACCTGTTTAGCATCATTGGCTGAGCAACTCGATGCGCTAAACGTACCATGGTTTGTTACTCGTGGAGCAGCACGTTTGGCTGATCCGTTGGTGCCCGATCGCCTGTGCGGCGATGTGGACCTTTATATCCTCCCAGAGGATTGGCCGACTATTGAGATTGAATTGGCGGCGAAACCTGATTTTGAGCGCACGGTTCATCGCGGGGAAAAGAATCGCAGTACGCGTCATTTTCTTTGGCGACCAAGCCTTGAAGTA
>Ga0163179_10002493_pt1 | contig 12791 bp, 9 predicted proteins | sample AtlANTMetagenome_FD_109643 | JGI IMG/M metagenome (GOLD analysis project Ga0163179, IMG submission 109643) | Marine eukaryotic phytoplankton communities from the Atlantic Ocean - Atlantic ANT 2 Metagenome | ecosystem: Environmental > Aquatic > Marine > Oceanic | place: North Atlantic Ocean...
ACTGGTCCACGTCGAAGACTCGCTGAGCCGCCAGCAGATCGCTTTCGCGCGGACGGCATTCGAGGCCTACGTAACCGTCGTAGCCAAGGTCCTGGATCTCCTGGAACACACGCGTGTAGTTGACTTCCCCGGTTCCCGGTTCATGTCGACCTGGATTGTCTGCCAACTGAATGTACCCCACGTGATCGAATCCCTCTCGTAGCTTCATGCATAAATCGCCTTCGACGATCTGCATGTGGTATAGATCCCAATTGATTTTGACGCTCGGTGAACCCACCGCTTCACAAATGGCGATTGCGTCGGCGCTGCCGTAGAGGCAATGCTTCGGATGATTTCGAGGATTCATCGGTTCAATGATGATGGTTTTTTTTCGTTTCTCGCACATCGGTGCGACTCGTTTCAAGCCTTTGATCGCGGCCGCGTGCATGTCCTTTTTAGTGACACCTGGTATGTCGTTGCCAATGACGACTGTGAAGAGCGCACAGTCCAATTGGTCCGCAACGTCGCAGCTCTTTTCAATCTGTGCCTCAAAGGGGGCGTGATCATAGTCGGGGTTGTTCAATTCGGTTCCAAAGCCCCAAGCTGTAAATTGGGCCACCGCGACTTGTCGTTCCTTCAGGAGTTTGGCGGCTTCCTCAAGCGGCTTGTTGGCAAAGGGCCAAAATTCAATGGCTGGGAATCCCATATCGGCAGCCAAGTTAATCTTTTCGAGGAAAGGTTTGTTGCCGTACCACATCTCCACATTCACCGCGAAAGGGGTGTGTTGAGTTCTCCCGGGTTGATTCGCTCGGTCCAGCTTTTTGACTTGATTGGCATCGGTTGGCTCGACCAGTAAACCAGTTGCCAGAGTCGCCGCTACACTGGTGCCCAAAAATCTACGTCGGCCAATGCCGAGATCTTCGTACCGCATTTCTTGATTTCTTGGGGCTGTCACGGTTGACTCCTTCGCCTGTCGGTTTGCCTGTGAAGAATACTGTCGGTTTGCCTGTGAAGAATACACGCCACATTATAGATGAGAAAGCTAATTCGACATATCGCTCCGCCCAATCCGGCCGACATTCCTGGGCAGGGGGCGAACTGGCCCTAGAGCGGTAAGTTGTGCCCCATGCCTTGCGTTGGTCGTCGGCGTCAGCGATATTTGTCGGCGACAAAATTTGAAAATAACAAGCTTCTTCCGATTCTTTTCACAAAGGGAGCTAAAACGTGGAACTCGAGCGACTCACCGAACCGGTAACCCTTGGTGAAGGTCCCTGTTGGCATGCCGATGAACAGGTTTTGTATTGGGTGGATATCTTCGGGAAGGCATTGCACCGCTTTGATCCCTCGGCAGCAACCGATCAGCACTGGGATCTTGGAGCCTTTGTGGGAACGGTTGCCCCTCGTGCTGCGGGCGGCCTGGTGGTTGCCCTGGAAGACGGTTTTGGCCATTTCGAGCCAGAAACAGGGACGTACGAGGCTTGGGACACGGTTGAGGCGAATCCCAGCACTCGCTTTAACGATGGCAAGTGTGATCCCTCGGGCCGATTTTGGTGCGGATCCATGGATAAGAGCGAGGAAGAGAACCTAGGGACTCTTTATCGGATGGGATCGGACCGATCCGTTGAATCGATGGTCTCGCCTGTTGGAATTTCGAACGGGCTTGGTTGGAGTCCGGATGAGACAAAGATGTACTACATCGATTCCCCCACGCGACAGATCTGGGTTTTTGATTACGACGCAAGCACGGGAGCGATTGAGAATCGTCGCACGCTAGTCGAATTGACTGAAGGAGAAGGGTGGCCGGATGGCATGACGGTCGATGCTGATGGCAATATCTGGTTGGCTCAATGGGCAGGTTCCTGTGTGACCCAACGAGATCCGGAAAATGGCAAGGTGATGCAACGGATTGAGACTCCGGCTCCGCACACGTCAGCCTGTTGTTTCGGCGGCCCCGACCTTACCGATCTCTATATCACTTCGGCCAGGAAGGGTCTTACGGAGTCGCAACTTCAAGAGTATCCGGATTCTGGCTGTCTTTTCCGAGTCCGTCTGTCGACCCAAGGTCGTCCAACGTTTGCCTACGCAGGGTAGGGAGCTTGCTGGACGTTTATCACCACAGCAGTACGAAGCGCGCCTCTTTTCAATGCAGAAGCGCGCGAAGGTGGGCACCTTGCGTTATTCGCTGGGCACCATCAGGTGGATGTTGCGGTAGGAAACCGCACCGTGATCACCCTGGAACATAAGCGGGCCAGTTGCACTCTCACCACGCCCAAGGCTACCGCCCGTCACTCCGGTTACTTCTACGTTTTCATGTAAAACTTTGCCGTTGAGCTCGACGAGTTTGAAGATGGCGTTTGAAACCTTCTTGCCGTTTTCAAATTTCGGCGCTTGAAACTCGATGACGAATTTCTGCCACTCCCCGGGTGCCAACGCTGCGTTGGTTCGGGGGGCTTGAGCTCCGTAGATGCCGCCAATGTCGCCGGGGCCTACCTTCTCTTTGCCATAGCTGTCGAGCACCTGGACCTCGTAGTTTCCATGGAGATAGATACCAGAGTTCGAACGTTTGGGCACCATGACTTCGATTTCCAGTCGACAGTCACCAAATTCCTCTTCTGTAAAGATGTCAACGCCACCACCCTTTACGTTAACCAGTTGTCCTGATTCGCCGGTGATTTTCAGTTTCTGGGGATCAGCAGGATCCAACTCCGCGGTGCCAGCTTGCCAGTGACTGCCCGTATCCTTCTTCAGTTTCCAACCATCAAGGTTGCGACCGTTAAAGGGTTTGATAGTTGCGGTGTCAGACGATCCGCTGGGGGTCGCATCTGCGGATAAGTCGCCTAGAACAAATTGCAGTCCGGAGAGATAATGTTGCATGACCACGGGATTCCAAAAAATGAAATCGTTGTGGCCGAGGACCGAATAAAAAACTCGCCCACTCCCGAAATCACGAATCCAGCTGATGGCATAGTCTCCGTCGTCACGCGCTCCTCGACTTACGTCGAATTTGTCGGTGTCCAAGCTCAGCAATACACGAAGGTTGTTGCGCGTGTACGGCTGGTAGCCGTTGTAAGACGAATTTTGACCTCGAGGGGCAAACTGGTAGATCTCGTCCTTGACTTCGAATCCCTCGTCCGCATCAAACATGCTCGTCAGCGGATGATTTGGAGAATCAATTTTAAGAGGGACGTCAGTGTGCCACGGATGTCCGGTGAACCAACCGCCGATCATGTCGCCGTAAATCTTCCAACTGTAGAAGGTGTCCGTGGCTGAGTGAATTCCGAAGAGGCCTTTGCCTGATTCGACAAATTCTCGAAGGTTGTCTTTGCGTTGTTCTAATGTCTGTTTCTCTTCGTCATTTAGATCGCCCTTGCGAGGCGCGAGGCAGTCACCCGTTGTGTTGAGCATCACGACGGCATCGAATTGATTGAGCTTGTCGGTATCAAACATGACAGGGTCTTCACTGTGAACGGCCGTGAAGGCGCGTGTCTTTTCGCCGAGCATCTGAATAGCCTTGGCTCCAGCGGAAATTGAGCCGTGCCGAAAGCCTAGAGTCTTGCTGTAGATCAGCACATGTCGTGGCTTCTTCGGTGCGACAGCTGAGCTTTCCGGAAGCGCTTCAGAAATCTTGGCGACAACATCCGAGCTGACCTCGCCGTAAGATTCTGAGCTAAAGCCGAATGCCGTAATGAAGGCAGAGGCAATCAATAGGATGGAATAGTTTCGCATGTTTGGACTCTCAACTTTTTTGAGGTGAGGTGAACGGTTTCCCGGTAAGGGAATCGGCGGACGGAATTATACCCCGCAACGAGACCGGTTGCAGCCAACTTGAGATGGAAATTCAGCGGAATAGAGCCGCCTTTCAGGTGCCTGCAAACATAGGATCGATTAAGGATTAAGCGGTCGATCCGAGCTGAGAAAGCCAAATTTAAAGAGTTCTTGATAGATTGCCTCGAGCTTTCGAGTTCGCTCGCTGAAACTGAGCTTCGTTTCCACTCGTTGTCGAGCTGCCATTGCCATTTCTCGAGCAAGTGTGGGGCTTTCCAGTGTTTCACGTGTCGCGGCAATCAGTGCTGGTACATTCTGACAGGGGACAATTCGTCCGTGCTGTAGATGCTGGATTAGTTGTGCTGTTCCGCCGGCATCGGTGGCCACGATCGGTATCTCGAGGGCCATCGCTTCGACGACGACCGTTGGAGTTCCTTCGTAGTCAGAGGATTGCACCAGCATGTCGAGTGCCTGGTAAGTATCGGTCATGTTTTCACGATGACCAATGAGTTGGCAATGTTCGTCAAGCTGGCGGCGGCGGACCTCTGCACGTAGTGGTTCCAGTAGACTTCCCTCGCCTGCGATAAGAAGCTTAAGGCGATTGTTTTGATGCCGCAATTCTGCGAACGCTTCGATCAATAAATCAAATCGTTTTTGCAATTCGACGCGGCCAACGCCACCGAGCACAAGATCGCTTTCAGCATAGCCCAGTTCTTTACGGACTCGAGACCGCGTGTTCAAGTCTCGCTGGTATTTTTGGGGATCGACTCCGTTCAGCACGACACGCACTCGTCGCGGGTCTGTGCCTGATGAGACGAGCGTATCGCGGATTTGATCCGAGACGGCTATGATGCCCGGAAAGTTGGACAAGAGTCGTCGATCAGCTGGATAAAACAGGTTTTTCTCTCGCCACTTTTCACCGGTCCAGCCATGGGACGTTGCAAGACACAAGATCGGATTCCGTCTCGCGAGCCGGGATGCGATAAAGCTGGCCTTGTAATCGTGCGAATGAATAATGTCCGGCTGGAAATCAGCAATCACCTTTTGGATGCGTCCGAAGACACGCAAATCGAACGGCCCACGATGCGTCTCTTCGTAAGTGCGAATCCCCAGGTGATTTGCACGATCTACAAGGTCGAAATCGCTATCCGAAGGGTGGTGGATAAAACAAGCTGCCATTTCGATGGATGCGTGCGAAACCGAATCCGCATTTCGAAGTACAATTTTGTCCGCGCCGCCTCCCGCGCCGTCGACGGCACGAAGTGCCAACACCCGTAGCGCACGGCGTGACGATGTTTGAATTCGGCTTGATTGATCTGGAATCGAAAGGTGTTGGATCATGACAGGCTCAGGTGAGTTATCGACGTGGAGTCCGATTCCATGAATGGTTTCTAAACCCAAGAAGAGCTCGCATCGAAATAGCGGCCATCCCTGCGACGACAGCTGGTGTTTGGAGCAGGTATTGGAAACGTCGTGTATTCAAGCCTAGTTTCCAGATTCCTGCCGTGAGATAGGCTGCATAGAGAGGAATTAAACTAATCGCCCAGATCCACACGGAAACGGTGAATTGAGTAGGGGACCAGAGATAGAGTAATGCCGCACCGAATTGAGTGAGTAATAAATGGAACAGCACTAACGGACGACTGGTGATCAATAAAGTCCAACCTAGATCGACGGTTCTGAGGTTTCCTGTCGTGATTCCCTCCCACATCAATCGAAACGAATCTGAACGACTGAGACTCATATTGCCACTCGCCCAACGTGCACGCTGGACGGCTAGTTCTTTTCGTGACTCGGCATTGGTCCAACGCACATAGGCATTGTCGATAAAGCGAATGCGTTCATTCTGTCGTGTCAGACTGATCGTGAATTCGGTGTCTTCCGCACAGGAATGGGATGACCATCCAAAAGACTCGATAATGGAACGGTGGAACACCATGCCTGTGCCGACGAGGAGTACTGCCAGGCCGAGGTGTGATTTCGGCGAAAAGAAAAGGTCGTACTCCAGGGTGCGGCCAACGCCTGCGGTATACGAGATTGGACTTGCATCGGCGTTGGATACAAGATGGTTGGATTGTAGCACGCGATCACCGTTCTGGAGAAATTGCTCCATGATTCGCAGCGAGTTGACTTCCAAAGGACAGTCGGCGTCGAGCACCAGGTAGGCATCGTGTGATTCTTGGATGAGTTTTTCGAAAGCCCACGCCAAAGCATGGCCCTTGCCCGGGCGCGTTGGGTCATGGCGTTCAAGAACGCGAATGTCCATGTTACTGGCGATTTGAGCGGTGTTGTCCTGGCAGTTATCGGCGATGACAACGATGTCGAGCAGATGTTTTGGATAGTTCGCCGTCAAGCAGGACTGGAGAGTTTGTTCGATGACGATTTGCTCATCGTGGGCGGGGATCACAATCAAGATCGAGTTGCTCGGTTCAGTCGCTGGCTGTCGCCGGTCGCAGACACCAACGAGACGCGCGCACACAAGAAACAGATAGTAGAACACGACCGCGAACGACGGTATTAGAAAGATCAGGGCATACAGGCTAAATACGAACATACACCAGGCCAGATCAAAATCGGGGGACGGGATGCGGTGACACCTGAGCGATTTTGGTGCCAGAACGACCGCGATGCCCATCTTTTTAGCCTGATTGACGCATCGGTGCTTTCAAGCGATGGATCCGAAGACTCCTCGCAGAATTCCGTCGATTCCGGCCCGGTGGTGGCTCGCAGATCGAACGTAACGAAGATGCCGGTTTTCGAGTTGCTTTTTAACGGTTACAGCAGAAAAGGACCCTTGTGGCGGACGAATCCTTCCATCGCTTTATATTCCGCGAGCCCCAGTCGATCGAAGGTTTCTGCCGTATCCGCATTTCTGGCTTCGGCGCGTTGCCAAAACTCACGCATGTCGGGTCCGGGGAACAACGCGCGGTCTTTTTGCGACTCATGTTTAAAAATCGCAGCACGTTTTCGAGTTACTTCTTCCGGGCTCAATGGAACGGCCATTTCGATCTGATCGGGTCTCCACTCCTGCCATGCTCCTCGGTAGAGCCAAAGTTCACAATTGTTGAACCACGACTCGTCTTGAAGCTCGTGACAGCCTCGTAGCACGGCGTTGAGGCAGGTTCGATGCGTGCCGTGCGGATCACTCAGGTCCCCAGCAGCGTAGATTTGGTGTGGCTCTATGTCTCGCAATAGATTCGTAATGATGGTGATGTCGTCATCGCTCAGCGGCCGTTTGCGAACACGTCCTGTTTCGTAGAACGGCATGTCCAGGAAGTGAAGGTTCTCACGTGGAACCCCGCAGCAACGCGCGCCTGCGACTGCCTCGCATCGTCGAATCAAAGCCTTGGTCTGCTGGACTTCTGTACTGTCCACCTGGCCAGGGCTCTTGTTCTTGAGGAATTCCTCAATGTGGTCTTCCAGTTCGATGGTGCGCTGCAGATCGATGTCAAAATGACGGTTGAACTCCGTCGCAAACTCGATAAATCGAATTGCGTCATCATCGAATACCGCAATATTGCCCGATGTTTGATAGGCGATATGGACCTCGTGTCCTTGGTCCACGAGGCGGATCAGAGTGCCACCCATGGAAATGACGTCGTCGTCCGGATGGGGTGAGAATATGACGATGCGTTTCGGGAAAATCTCGTCGAATGGACGGTCTCGGTCCCCCGGTTGCTTTGCATGTTCTGGCTTTCCACCCGGCCAACCCGTAATGGTGCTCTGTAAGTGGCGGAAGACGGAAAGGTTAATGTCGTAGGCTGGGCCTTTTTCGGCAAGCAGGTCCTGCAAGCCCTTTTCGTTGTAGTCTTGATCGGTGAGTGCCAGTACTGGTTTGTTCAGTTGAGTCGCCAGCCAGATCACGGCGTTCCGGATCCGATCTTCTGGCCACTCAATTTGACCAACAAGCCACGGACACTTAAAGCGAATGAGCTCTGAGGCAGCTGCCGAATCAAGCACCACTTGGGCGTCCGGATGATCCTGGAGAAAACTTGCGGCGACCGAGGCAGTGATTTCTCCCTCGACGGCCTGAGCAACGATCTTGGCCTTGTGTTCACCGAACGCCATCAAAATCACTTTCCTGGCGTTCAGAATCGTACCGACTCCCATGGTGATCGCGCGGCGCGGAACATTTTCCTCGCCAAAGAAGTCGCTTGCGGCATCAATGCGCGTTACACGATCGAGTGTGATCAGACGAGTGCGGCTTTCTTTACCCGATCCCGGCTCGTTAAAGCCAATATGGCCCGTCCGTCCGATACCGAGAATTTGGATGTCGATGCCGCCGGATTCACGGATCTTCTGTTCGTAAGCCTCGCAGTACCGGCTTACCTCTTCGACCTGGAGCTCCCCATTGGGAATGTGGATGTTTTCTCGCGGAATATCGACCCGGTTGAACAGATGCTCGTTCATGAAACGCACATAGCTTTGCAGCTCTTTGGGCGTCATCGGATAGTATTCGTCAAGATTGAAGGTGACGACGTTCGAAAACGAAAGTCCCTCTTCGACATGCATCCGAACCAGCTCGTTGTAGACACCAACCGGTGTTGATCCTGTTGCAAGTCCAACGACGCAGTTCTTGTTCTCCGCCTGTCGACTGCGAATCAACGCCGCGATCTGCTGAGCAACAGCTGTTGATGCGTCACTTATGTCCGGGAAAACTGTGCAAGGAATGAATTCCCGACTCGTCAGGTTGAAGTTCGATTGCCCCACCGCCATAAATCTGTTGTCTCCACTCAATTTGATTGAAAACATTTCGGAGGACGTACCGAGGCCGCCTTCTCCTCGAACGGTGTGATCACACGTCCAAGGCCGGATGCCGGTAAGATTCGTAGACTGTCAAGGTTTCCTAACCTTTTTCAGCAACTGCCTCGATCGCACAGCGATTTCGTTTGTCGCTGGCATCGAACGCTTCAGCTCCTCCGTATAAACGTCTACTCAAAGCTCCAAAATTATATCGGTTTCGAAGGTTGAGCGTTACCCGCCCACGGCGAAATCCGATAGGTCGATACAAGAGCTAAGCTGTACAATCAAACAACTTTATGTCCACACGAGAGAGCTGGCAATTTGAGAGATAGGGAGTCAGGATCCCGAAATTCCCTTACCATTTGTACCCAGGACCTAGTTCGCCTAAACCGGATGTTTCAAGTTGCTAAGACCGTGATCGGGGAGAAGGTCCGTCTTAGAACCCACCAAATCCGTACGCAGAATGGTAAGTCACGGTATCATAAAAGGGACGGCGGGGGCGGCGGAACGCTTTTGGACGATCGCGGGACAAGCGTATGGTAGGGACATATCGACGGGTGAGGGTCTCGCCGGAGATAAAGCCGGCTTTCACGCTCATCGAACTTCTGGTGGTAATCGCGATCATCGCGATCCTGATCTCATTATTGCTGCCCGCCATCAATTCCGCGCGGGAAGCCGCTCGGCGAGTGCAATGCATCAACAAAGCAAAGCAGATTGCGACGGCGGTGATTGCTTATGAGTCTGCGTTCGGCCGTTTGCCAGCGAGCGGCCAAGTCGGCGAAAACGACGATCCGGGAATCGACTTCGGCAAGTACGATCCGAAAACCGGGAAAATGACCAGTTGGATGGTGTCTATTCTGCCGTACATCGAAGAAGAGGCGTTGTACCAGCAGTTCGATCCGGCCTTGAATATTCTGGATTTGCCATATCAACCTCAAGCTCAGCATGTCACCACCTATCTTTGTCCGAGTGATTCCGCCTCGAATCGGTATTACGAACATGCTGAGTTAACGAACTCAGTGCGGTTCGCAAAGGGCAACTACGCGGCTTTTGTCAGTCCCTTCCACATCGACCTCCAGGTGCGTTATCCAGGTGCCCTCGGGGGCGGACGATGGGCTGCCGACGGCTCTAAGCGACTTGGCCAGACGTTGCGAAAGGTAAAGGACGGACTGGCAAAGACATTGATGATCTCTGAGGTTCGTACGCGAAGCCATTTGCGAGATCAGCGCGGTGCGTGGGCTCTACCCTGGGCCGGCTCTAGCCAATTAGCTTTTGACGTTCATCATTATCCGCTTTCCGGCCGACCCTACGAGCCTTGGGAGTACACGATCGCAGGAGCTCAACTGCCCAATAATCGAGGCTTCAACGTTGATATGCTCTATGACTGTCCGGACATTGAAAATGCCCAGTTCGAAAATATGCCCTGCGCCGAATGGAGTGATGGGGGTTCCAACTACTATCTTTCTGCGGCACCACGAAGTCGGCATCCAGGAGGCGTTGTTGCTGCCGGTATGGATGGCCATGTCCAATTCCTGCCCGATGACATCGACGATGTACTCATGGCACTGTTGATCAGTATCAATGATGGACAGAGTTCCAAAATCGAAGAGCTGACTCGGTAACTCACCTTTTGACGTAATCACGACGGTAACGGTCGACTCATGTTCAAGAATACTGGATTTGCAATGGGAGTCATTTGCACTGGGCTGGTGTTACTGGGCCTGTCCTACGCCTGGAATTTTATTGTCCCACGCGACGTAGTTTGGTCTCAGGAGCAGGCACGGGAGAATGCACAAGCCGCAGCAAATCTGCATCAGATGACTCATGTTGCCGGGCATTCGGATATCAGTCGTAGTTCCGACGAAGATAAACGACACGTCGAAGCTCATCTCGCGTCAGCTCAAAAACGATTCGACGAATCGCGAGCGGGTTTGGATCGAGCGGTGGCACTGCGTGAGAATTCAGCAACTGCCCTTCGTTGGATCGGTATCGGATTGTCCGGTTTCGGGATCCTCCTGTACCTGGCAGCTCAGGGTAGCTATGACGGAAGTCCTCGTCGACCGCGCAGATCTGAAAAAAAGGTCGCGACCAAACGTTAGGTGGCTGGCGAGACTCAATCTTCTAGTTCTGCTTGGAGCATTAGCTCCACAGCTTCTCGACCGGTCATCCCCAGGGAGATTCCGATTTTCTCGGCTTGTGGGGTGCAGCCCACAATCTTTGCCTCATACAAATCCTCCGGTTCACACAGGGGATTATTAGGCGTGCCCTTTGCGATAGCGATGGCCTGACCGAACTCCGCGGGTGTGTCTAGGGCATAAATGCCACAACCGACGATGCCGGCCTTGGTGAGGATCGAGCAGTATTGCCCTTTGTGCCAACGATGACTCATTCCAATCGCCGAGCCGTTGTTGAAATTGAGGTTGCGATGAGTCGTTTGAGGTAGCTCACTCATGCTCGAATTCCTTTCTCTGATGAAGGCCCTGGGGGGGCGGATCGCGAGCGTGATTTCATCTCGCACAACATGTATCTCCATACGGTATGACACCGTAGCAATTGCTTCCACCCGATAATTCTAACCTAGGGTGCTTGGGGCAGGTTGTCCTGTGTGGGGGCCGTCAATAAATAAGCTCCCGATTTGAATTCATTTTCTTCAAGCCAAGAAACCCAGCCACCCACATCTCCACGATCCATGATCGTGTTGGCAGTACTAAAGAGGGTTGGTCGTCCAAAGTCGATCGCTCGGAGCTGTTGTTCACGAAGATTCCATCGGATAGCAACCGTCCCGCCTTCAGGCCCCGGGGGATCATCGCTGTTGCCAACAACCTCACCTCGATTGTTAATCCCCAGAAACTCAAGGCTTGCGTCACCTTTGAGCGGTTCCACGAGGAATGTTTCGGAGTTTGGGTTAACGACCAGTCCAATTTTCTTTCCCCCTCGACCCGTTATCGAACCGACTACGGTACCCTGATTGTTCACGTCACCCAGGCGAACCGCGTAACGTCCGATCACGTTGTCTTTCCATTGGCCAGAGGAGTCTTGTTTCCAGAGGACGAGTTGACTTCTGCGAACAGGTTCTTCGCTGCCGACGACGCTGCCTGCAATCACTTGACCGTCTGAACTAATGGCTAAGCGGCCTGTTGTGAGGAATGGGTTGTATGGGAAAGGGCAGGGGAGCAGCTGATAGTTCCAGCCCTTCTCCGAGTGGTGCCACACGCATGGGGTGATGCGGGCAGGGTTGGCACCTAAGACATAGCCACATATTGTCTTGCCGTTTGCTGAGAGGTCGAAAGCGCAACTACCACGGAATGTTTTGGGAAGAGGCAGTTCTGCGAATTGTTGTTCGGCCCAGTCCCAGATGAACGCCCTTTGGTTGCCGTTTGGATTTCCCAGTGGCCGCGTGGCAAAGCCAATCACCTCTCCGGTATCGCTGATGTGTAAAAAATTAACGCTCGTGAAATTAGGTGGGCAGGGAAGCCTGGTCGCGTCCTTCTGTCCAGCGGGATGGATGAAAGTAGCAAGGGACGTGGAAAACGCGGTATCCGCAACCTCGCGTTGCACCAAAAGGTCGCCGCGTCGGTTTTGGTCCAGGACCTCTGCGTAGTGAGCAACGGGCGTAACTTGGAGCTCGGCCATCACCGTGGTTTGGCCCAGGAGAACGGTGCTCATGACGCCGAAGAGACAACCGCGAATTGCAGATTGGATGATCATACGGTCATTGTACGCCAACGGGAGCGGTTCAGGCAGTTCCCGTCGACTTCTGCTTGTGAGTGTCCGCTTCGATCGCGGCTGCCAAGTCGCTGGATCGTAGCTGGGGATTCGTTGAGGCCGCTACTTGATAACCACCTTCTTGAAATGCGACGACTAAGTCACTCGAATTAAACTCGCCGTCACAATTCCAATCCCCTTCCGACCATCCGGAATTGGCCGTCAGATTGTCTTCATATTCGCCCCGCTGGAATACCTGGACAAGGTCACTAGAGTCAAACACCCCGTCGAGATTGGCGTCACCTGGCCCGGTGCCGAGAATGACGCCTACAAGGTAATCGTAATCGTCCAGGTCGATATCACCACTGTCATTCAGATCAAAGGCGGTATCCTGTGCTTGTGCATTGATGCCTTCGCAGAGTCGATCGATATCGTGGGCATCGACTTTGGCGTCCTGGTTGAGGTCGCCAGGCAGTGCCGCTAGTCCCAGTGCGTAGAAGCCCAGGTCGAGGCGACTTCCATCGTCATCGACTCGGTCGGGCATGCCGGCGTCAACCGCAGGCGAATTGGGTTGAAGGTGAAAGTCGTTGATATCTGGA
>Ga0163179_10002494_pt1 | contig 12788 bp, 26 predicted proteins | sample AtlANTMetagenome_FD_109643 | JGI IMG/M metagenome (GOLD analysis project Ga0163179, IMG submission 109643) | Marine eukaryotic phytoplankton communities from the Atlantic Ocean - Atlantic ANT 2 Metagenome | ecosystem: Environmental > Aquatic > Marine > Oceanic | place: North Atlantic Ocean...
TGGCGCGGGTTTCGTCTAGTTCAAAATACGTTTTTACTTCGCTCATTATTTTGGCTAGTTCTAGCGTGTAAGCTAGTTTCGTTCTTTCTACTCCTTCGAGTGTATTTAGAGACGTTTTAACGGTCTCTAATTGTAAGCCCGCACCGATTTCAGCGCGGGTCAAAAATTCTGTTTCTATGTTTAATAAATTTCTCATTTTTTAAGTGTTTAAAGTGTTAATAAATTCGTCGTTCAATACGTCTTCGCCGATTATATACGTAATCATATTGACAAGCTTTTCAGCGTCTTCGTAAGTTCTAACGCCGTCATTCCCGAAATTCTCACGCTCGTAATCTTGACAAAACTTTATCCCGTCAAAAATGCTAACGTCATGGTTTTTCAACCATTGCTCGCAATTATAGTACCCAATTTTATAATAAGTTAAATTGAATATTTCATGGTGCAATTCGCACATTTCCATCATTTCCATGTCATTTATTTCGGATGGAGTAGCAACGTTTTTCATGTCGTTTATTGTGTCTATTGCGTACTCTTTAAGCTCGTTAAATATCTTGTTATAAGAGTTATTACTTAACGCGCTATTTTGATTTATATAATTTGTATTCATTTTATTAAAATTTAAATTATTTCGGGCGGTTTCTCCGCCTTACTTACTATAAATATAGTGTTTTTGTGTGTGTTTTTTGTGTCTTAATTGCGCTTTTTTTGTGTGATTTATAAAAAGTACAGTTGTAGATTTGTAACGTTTTGTGTCTCAGCTACTTATAACCGGTCTTCATCCTTGTTTTGTTTTGTTCTCTTTGGCGTTTGGGCGGGGATAAACGCGGGGGAATGTCCATCTTAAAAGCGCGGTTCAGCGTCAAAGGAGCGCGCGCGGTATTGTGTCGGGGTGTAAGGTAGGCGGGGCGGGGGACGGGGTGCGCCTAGAAAAAAGCTAAAAAAATCTGAGCGCGGGCGCGGGGTCTCGAGGGGGGGACACAAAAATTTTGCGGTTTTTTTTTACGGGCTGCGCGCTGTGTGTGTATATAGAACCCAAACACTCCAGGTATCTAAATAAATTGTATCTTTGTGTATGTCATATGAGCTATATTTAAACAACAGAATATTAATAGGATTTGCATTAGGCTGGTCATATTATTCTAAGGATATGGATCACGACTACCATGAGTTAAATATTTACTTAGGGCTACTAAGTATAACTTTAAATATATATTAAATGATGAACTATAGAAATAACAATAAAGCAATAATGAGAGGCCAACCTCAAGATAATGTAGAGGGATTATATGTACAAGATGGAAGATTAATAAATGGTCGTCCAAATTCTATGTCAGGAATTGAAACAGCGGCAATGATAAAAAAGTCATTAAAAAGATCTAAAAAAATATCAATGATTGCAGATGGAATTAATCTAGCAGAGATGAGAAAAGATACTATTGTTTGACAATAGTTTTTTGGTTTTTGATTGTTGGTTGAAAAGTCACTTATGTAAAATTAGGTGACTTTTTTCTATTTATGTTAATAATCAACATTCTTCATGTTAAAAAAATGTTGTTATTTTATATCTAACTTATTGATAATCAATAGTAATGTTAATAATGTTGATTTTTACTCTGAATTGGAGTGGAAATTAAAAATATAAATAAAAAAATATATATATGTAAATAGGGGGATATATTTTTAACATTTTGACATTTCAATAATAATTTATAATTTAGATGTAAATTAAATCTAATGGAACATTCTGGAGGATACTCACCAAAAGACTTACACTTCGGTGCTGAGGCTCAACACAAACTTGTGTTAGGTATTAGTAAGATAGCTGAAGCAGTAAAGAGCACACTTGGCCCCAGGGGAAATACCGTTCTTATAGAATCACCACAGCATACACATGGAATAACAGTTACCAAAGATGGGGTAACGGTGGCTAAAAGTATAAGCCTTATAGATCCTGTAGAGAATCTAGCTGTAAGGATGATGAAGGAAGCTGCAGACAAAACAGCAGCAAGCGCAGGGGACGGTACAACAACAGCTATAGTTTTAACAGAGAGTTTAGTTCGAAGTGGGTTTCACTTAATTCAAAAAAGAAACGACACCACCGATGTGCTTCGCGACATGGTAGATATTACAAAAGATGTGGTGAAGAATCTACAGAAGAGAAGTAAGCCTTTGACAAAAAAGAAAATGGTGGATGTGGCAACAATATCCTCCAACAACGACACAACCATAGGTCAGATCATTGCACAGACCTACGACAAGGTAGGTAAAAATGGGTTGGTAACGGTAGAGAAAGCGCAGACCAGCGAGACAACCTATGAGACAACAGATGGATTGAAAATAGATAGGGGATACTCTTCTCCTCTTTTCATAAATAACCAAAAGAAAGATGAGTGTATATTAGACGATGTGTATGTTTTGGTTTCCGATGCGGAGATAACAAACATATTGTCGATTGAAAAAGTGTTGAAACCAATTATAGCTGATGGGAAAAAATTACTAATTGTAGCACCTTGTTCTCAAAATGTAATTAATACATTGGCAGCTAATGTCATGAAGAACAACTTGAAGCTTTGTGCCATTACTCCTCCCTCCTTTGGCTATAAGCAACATGAGCTGATGCAGGATTTAGCCTTATCAGTGGGTGCTACATATTTTTCAGAGAAAACAGGAGACGACCTTAGCATAATAAACTTTACAGATTTAGGTAAAGCAAAAAAAATTATAGTATCTAAAGACCAAACGATATTACTTAAAGACAAAGACAACCAACAGAAAGAAAAAATTACCCAAAGAGTATCAGAACTTTGGGAGGCCCATAAATCAACCCCCACAAAACCCGACAAAGATTTTATTTTAAGTCGTATTGCATCGCTAACAGGGGGAGTTGGGGTTATTTATGTGGGAGGAAACACAGACCTAGAACAAAAAGAACTGTATGATAGAGTAGATGATGCAGTCTGTGCGGTGCGTTCAGCACTAGAGGAAGGAATACTGCCGGGAGGAGGGCTAGCTTTATACGATGAAGGGATGACACTGGATACATTTATATCCAAAAAAGGGATTCCAGATTCAAAATCGATCGCTTACGCGATATTAGGAGAGGCTCTGAAGAGCCCCATGAAGCAAATCTTTTCTAACGCGGGGTATAACGACCAGAAGATAAATGACTTTTGTGATTACGAACATCCTTTTAACGAAGGGGTAAATGTAAAAACAGATCAGAAAGGTAATCTTATTGACATGGGAATTATAGATCCTTTAAAAGTTACCAAGCAGGCACTACAAAATGCTGTCTCGGTAGCTGTGACTATTCTCTCAACAAATGCCATTGTAACTATGGCGAGAGAAGTAACTAGTAAATAAACAACTATGGTAATACATAATCAGATATGGGACGATGACAGTAATGTAATGAGAAAACTGTATCAAGCTAAAGCCTTGTTAGAAAAAAACGGATACAAGGTGACTAAATTAATAGAAGAAAAACCAAAAATTTAAAAATGAAAACAACAATACTAACAATTATAACAATAATAACTTTATCTTTTAACTCACCAGACAACCAGTATGGATATTGCGCAGGATGGGATAGCGGATATTGCGAGGGATGGAAAGATGTAAAAGGTGTATTTGCTATATGCCCCATTACACCAATATGTCCAATCCCCGAAATTAATAGAGGTAGATATAAAGATGGATATAACAGAGGTTTTAAAGCGGGTTACAGAGACGCTTCATAATAATATAGATTTAATTATAACTGTGTTTTCTACAATTATGATTTATGAAATCTGTAAAATAATTATATTTAGATTTCTAGACATTCCGTCTTTTAAGATTTTATGTCAATTAGTTTATATGTTTTGAATATGAAAAAAGAAGTTTCTTATTTTACCGTTCCAAAAAATTGGTATAGTTATCAAGAATTTGGCCCTGATGATAAATCTTGTATTATAATAAACAGGGTTGGGGTATACAATAAGGACAATAAATTTATTAAGTGGGCGAAACTAGAAAAGGTGTTAAAGTATTTTAAAACACACCCGGTAATATTTGAATAATGAAACCTATTGGTAAATATATAATTATAAAAACTATTGAAGAAGAAATTAAAACATCATCAGGTCTTTTACTGTCTTCAGAAGACGCAAACCAACTAAGATACAAAAAAGGTTTGGTTATAAAATCAGGTTCGGATGTAGAGGTTATAGATGAAAAAGATTTAATATATTATGACAAGAGAGCAGGATTTACATTGCTACTCAAAGATGAGCCTTTTACTATAATCCAGGAGAAGGATGTCGTTGTTGTCGTATAGATTTATTCATGTCCTTTATCATTCTTCTATACACCTTATCGGTATACTTTACATTTTTAGCAAACAACTTATTTCTTTTTGAGGTAACAGGAATTTCTTGACCATTTAATTTTTTGTAAACTGAACTTATTAATCTGTTTGTTTTATAGCTTAATTGATAAAGAGGTTTACGTCTAGAGGTCTTGGGTCTGAATAATTCTATCCAACCTTGTTTTTTTAATTTAAAAAATCTATCATCACTCCAAGGCATTAGTTGTTCAAACTCCTCAAACTTATCTCTTGAAAATATATCTTCAGAATTTAAAAATAAAAGCATTTCAAGTTCTCCGGTTGTAAGGTTGTATTGACGCTTTACAAAGTAACGTATGACACGCCAATACTTAAGATAGTCGGGGTTGTTTGCAGAATCCATTATATTAAATTTAGTAACTTTGCACAAAGATATTCATAAAAATAATTTAGTATGCAAAACGGAAGAAGAGAAGTGAGGCATTATGTGGGAGCAGTAGGGGTATTTTTATTAGTAATACTGTTATTGTTATTTTTATCCTTTCACCAAATTCCTCAAGACAATAAAGATATATTTGTTAGTATCACCGGTATGATTGTTGGTTCATTGTCTGTAGTTATATATGCTGTTATAGGCAGAAACCCCGACGAGGTTCAAGAGCTACAGAAAAAAAATCAATCGCTTCAATCTCTATGTGATCAAATGGAAAAAAGAAACGATCAACTAGAAGCTATGATTATAAAAATACAAGAAGATATCATAGAAAAACTAACACTTTTAGGGGCTAGTGCATTCGATACTATCTACAATAAAAAAGATAAAAAAAATAATGCGTAATTTTGTAAAATGGCAAAAGGTAGAACTAAAAAGAAATCAAACAAAATTTGCCCATCTGGAATAGCATGGGCTAAAAGAACTTTCGATAAGTATCCTTCTGCTTACGCCAACATGGCGGCCAGCAAATATTGCAAAGATCCTAACTACGCAAAAAAATCTAAGAAATAATGGAAGGAAAAAAACTAAAAGAGATAGCCTCTCAGTTAAGAAAGGCCTCAGCCATGCACAAAGCACAAGCTGGTAAAATAGATCGTATGATAAAAAGCATGAGTAAATCTAAAAAGAAATGAGTAAATTAAGTAATGGTAACCGACCTAGAATAAAAAACGGTAAAGCAAATCTAGGAATGCAGAGTGTTAAATATGGATTAGATAATAATCCTAAGATTACAGCAGCTGATCCTAAAGCAAAATTTATAGCACAAAATAAAAATAAATAATATGGCTAAGAAAGATAAAAGCAAGAAAAAGCAAGACAAAAAACCTGTCGAAGCTCCAAAGACAATAAGGCTTTGGAATGGGGAGCAGTATATAGAAACTAAAATATAATAATTATGCCTACAGTAAAATTGTCTAATGGAAAAGAAAGAATTTTTCCCTATAATGCAGTTGGAAAAGCGCAAGCAGATGCCTTTGCTAAACTACATAATGGGAAAAAGAAAAACAATCCAGGATATAGAATGGAGACTTATTAATAATGGGTGAGCTCAAAAAATGGAGACAACAGAAATGGGTTAGGATTGGAACGGATGGCAAGATAAAAGGGCCATGCGGCACAAGTAAAAATAAAAAGAATCCAGACAGGTGTCTTCCTTTAAAAAAAGCTAGAAGATTAAGTAAAAAACAGTTGGCTGCTACAGCTAAAAAGAAAAAAGCTAGCGGAGGTAAAAGACAATTTGTTAGCAATACAAGGGTTGTAAAAAACGCATAATGGCAAAAAAATTTAAAGTACACAAAATGTATAGTAAATCAGGAATGGTAAAGATGGCTAGAACTATGGCTGATCATAACCGTTTAAAAAAACAAGGCTATACACATAAAAAAAAATAAATGGCCAACAAAGCTAAAATGAAATGTAATGTCGTAATGAAAAGCGACAGGGCTGGCAAAAAGAAAATGGTAAAAGGATGCCAGGGGGGAAAAGAAAAGCTCATACATTTTGGCGCAACAGGTTATGGACATAATTATTCGTCCGCAGCTCGTAAATCTTTTAGGGCAAGACATAAGTGTGGGACTGCTACATCAAAGCTGACAGCAAGATATTGGTCGTGTAAAAAATTATGGTCAGGGCCAGGTGGTTCGACCAAGAGTTCACCAAAAAATAGGCAAGGAAAATATTAGTATATTTGTATAAATATAAATTTAAGAATATGAAACAAGGTTACAACGCTAGATTAGACGAATCATTAGGAATGAAAAATGGCAAAAAATCTCAATCTCTAAAATCAAGAAGAGATGAAAGTGAAGCAATGTCAAAAAAACTATATGGTCACAAGTATGGTGGAGATCATTCTATGACGTATGAGTCTCATGGAGAAAAAAGAAGTGTTAAAGATCACATCAGCTCTTTAATCAAAAAGTAATGGCTAACGGTAAAATGGAAAAAGGCTTCCCTATGATTGCGAAAAAAAATCAAGGGAAGTTTAAAAATTGGGTAAAAAAGAATATGCCAGGCACATCAACTTGTGCTGCTGCCTCTAAAGTAATGAAGAGTAAAGCTAAGTATTCAAAACCCGTAGTGGCCATGGCTAATTATGCTAACAATTTTGGATGTAAAAAATAATATGAAAAAGATTTTAAACACATTTAAATGCTATTGGAATCAATTCTTCTTTCTTTTATCTTTTAAATTAGAAGGGTGCGAAAGAAAACTATGCACTTGTAAAAGATGAGGTCAAGAGGTTTAGGAGACACGGTAGCTAAAATAACAAAAGCAACAGGTATAAAAGCTGTTGTAGATAAAGTATCAGATATGACAGGAAAGCCATGCGGTTGTGATGAGCGTAGAGATACCTTGAACAGAATATTCCCTTATAAAAAATAAAAAAATGGCATACCAAAAATTACAAGTTTCAAGAGCATGGAGTGTAAACCCCTCCGATAATACAGATGTACCTGAAATAATGGTCAAAGGCCCTAGCGGGGCAACCACAGGAACAGGTGGTGTAAACAAATATATAGTGGACGCAGGAAGAACAGGAACTGATCTTGATAATTTTGCTACACTCAAGTTCACTTTATGCGGAATCAAACAAGGTATGATTGTAGTTAACTCTTCTGATGGAACACAATCTGAAGTAGTTAGAGTTGTAAGTGACACAGAAGTCGAAGTTAAAGAAGCAATATTTGCAGCTTCACCAAAAAATTACGAAATATATGGCGGCGGAAATGAAGGCGCAGTATTGTATGTTGGTGTAGCAGGAAATGTAAGAGTAGATACTGCAGGCGGTGACGATGTTACTTTTGTAGGTTTGTTAGCGGGTTCTTTTGTTCCTGTACAAGTTAAAAAAGTTTATAGCACTAATACCACTGCAACGAACATAGTTGCATTATGGTAAACGGTATAGGTATAGGTATATCACCAGGATTTATTAATTCACCCTCAGGTGGCGGAGAAGTAACCTATACTTTTAACTTCCTCATGGTCGGCGGCGGTGCAGGCGGTGGAGGAGGAGCTCTTAATTCCACAGGAGGTGGTGGAGGAGGAGCAGGTGCGGCATTTGACTCAACAAGCGGCGACATACCAGTAGGAACTGTTTTAAATATAACCATAGGCGCAGGAAGCGCTGGAGGCCCAAATAGCTATGCCGACGTAAACACAGCAAACGGAGGAAATACCGTTATAACAAACATTGCCGATGGCAGCACAGGATACACTATATTAGGGGGTGGAGGTGCTGGGACAGGTAATAGTGGGACAGCAGGAGCAGACGGTGGCTGTGGAGGCGGAGGCCAAACTAGTAACCCAGGTGGATCGGGCACAGGATTGTCTGCAGGAGGAGATGGTGGACAAGGAACAGGCGCTGTTAATGGCGGTGGAGGGGGTGGAGACTCTCAAAACGGTGGCAACGGTGGCACAGGAGTCTACGACAAAGGTGGCGATGGTGGCGATGGTCTTCAAAGCAGCATCAACGGAACTGCTACATATTATGCAGGTGGTGGTGGTGGTGCTGGATATTATACTGCTTCAGTAGCCCCAGGAGGGCAAGGTGGCGGAGGAGATTCAGGCGGCCAACAAACAACCCCTTCACCAGGGACAGCAAATACAGGCGGCGGTGGAGGTGCACGAAACTGCTGGAATAATGCAGGTGTAGGCGGAGCAGGAGGATCAGGTGTTGTAATTTTTAAAATAGCCAACGCTGATTATTCTGGAACAACTAGCGGAAGTCCAACAGTAGATACATCAAGCGTGACAGGTTTTACAATATTAACATATACAGGAGACGGATCATACACAGCATAATATGGCACACTTTGCAAAATTAGACGAAAACAATATAGTTATAGCGGTTCATGTTGTAAACAATAATGTGATAGCTAATGAGGATGGTACAGAAAGTGAGGCTAAAGGAATTTTGTTTTTAAACACTTTGCACGGTAGAGCCACATGGGTGCAAACTTCTTACAATAATAATTTTAGAAAAAACTATGCGTCAGTAGGATATACGTTTGATTTTGAAAGAGACGCTTTTATACCACCGCAACCATATTTATCTTGGGTACTAAATGAAGATTCTTGTCAATGGGAACCACCCACACCTTATCCTGATGTAGACAATAAATATGTGTGGGATGAAGAGTCACAAGAGTGGAACAATTTAGGGCCTGCTCTTCCAGAATAAAGTCAAAAAAATATTGGTTATCTTTGCTGTAGACAATAGCAACAAAAAAAATAAATAATGTCAGTTAAGTTTTCACAGTTTACTCCAGCTACAGATGCTTCAACGCTTACCGATGTGGTAGGTTTTATTTCAAGCTCACAAACAAATGTTAAAATACCACCAGCAAATTTAGATACAACTTACTCTGTAGCAACAACTCAAAATGCAAGTGATGTAAACTTTACTATAACTGGCGCTAAAACAGGACAAGCAAGCACAACTGAAACAATCGCTTTCAAAGCAGGAACAGGTATGACACTTACCGCAGGAACTGATGAAATTACTTTTGCTTCATCGGGAGCGGTTACCTCAGTAGACAAAGCGGCAGGCGCAACTTCTACAGGAGACCCAATAACTGTAGCAGGTACAGCAGGAGCAGGGCCATTTACAGGAGCAATTACAGTTGCATCAAATGCTTATGGAGGGTCAACAAACGTAGGTCATGTACCAACAGGAGGTAGCCCTACTACCTTTTTAAACGGTAATGGAGGTTGGTCAACCCCATCAGGAGGTTTTGCAAATTGGGTGTTACAATCTGACTCTGGTGGAAACGAAACGGTAAACAGTGCAGAAACAGTAATTTTTACAGATGATGGTTCTGGTAGTATTTCTACTGCCACTAGCAATCCTCGAACAATTAGTCTTGGTTTAAACTCCGCATACACCCTTTGGACTTTATCGGGGGGAGATGGAGCGGGAACAAACCAAGCAATAACAGGAGGAAATACAGTTAATATAATTGAAAACACCACTACTAATATAAATAGTGTGATAGTTGGTGGAGGCATCCAGACAAAAGCTGCAGCCACAGACGATCTTTTAATTGATCAAACCTCAACATTAACCGTTACTGTAGTAGACCCAGGATCGGGAAATGTTTTTTATATTGATGGAGCACAAATCACACCTATAGTTTTACCTCGTGGATTTACCTATGAATTTAATCAAGATGCCGCAACAAACAATGGACACCCCCTTGTTATTGGTACAGCATCTGGATCAAGTCCGTATACAACAGGTATTCAATATTATGGAAGCACATCAGCAAATACCTTAACAGCAGTTAGTCAAGGCACCTACGCAGCTAACCCTACAACCACATTTGACACTTGGGCCACACGAAGAGTGAGGTTAAGAATTACTCAAAACACTCCTACCTTATATTTCTATTGTTCTATACATGGAGCAGGAATGGGTGGAACAATAGCGTATGGTGCGACAGGAGGACTTGCGACTGTAACAGTAGATCAAACAACAATATCAAACGCTACAACAGGAACCGTAACTTTAAGCGTAACCCCAACAAGTGAAGCCTATGTAGATATGTATGTATCTGGAGTATACCAAAACAAATCAGTGTATAGTGTTACGGGAACGACGGTAACTCTAGATAGCAGCGCATATTTTCCAAATGGATCTATTGTAGAAACAGTAACTACAACTTAATTTCATCTAAATGGCCACAACTAAAGTAACTACAGATGTAACAGACTTGAGTGGTAACACAGGGGGACTGGTATGGGCTAAAGGAACTACAGCACAACGGCCATCTGGTTTAGGAGAAAGCGACAAGGGAAAGATTAGAGAAAACACAGAAACTAAACGAACCGAAGTTTGGAACGGATCTGAATGGAGATTATTATTGGAAGACGTTGTCACAGATGCTGATATAGACTATTTAATAGTTGCAGGTGGAGGAGGATCTGGAAATTCTTATGGTTATTACGGCGGCGGCGGAGGCGGCGGAGGATTTAGATCTACAACAGATGGCAATGGCGGAGGAGGCACTTCGGAAAATAAATTTAGCGTTAGTATTGGTACATCTTATACCGTAGAAGTTGGAGCTGGTGGAGCAGGCGGCGCTACAAATCCATCGAAAGGAACTACGGGTAATGATTCTAAGTTCGGAACTGTCGGTAGTGAAATAATCTCTAAAGGTGGAGGTGGTGCTGGAGGTAATGATGCAACTGGAGATGGATTAACTGGAGGCTCTGGTGGTGGCGCTGGAGGTAACGATCAAGTAAGGTCTGGTGGTGCTGCATTAACAACCCCAACCACCATGGGTTATGCAGGTGGTAATCAGCCTGGAGGTAGTGGAATGGCTGGTGCTGGAGGTGGAGGAGCTCAAAGTGCAGGTCAAGATGGAGGGCAAGGATCATCAGGAGGAACTGGTGGAGCTGGAGGCGCTGCAAAAAGTGCAACAATAACAGGCTCGACGGTTTATTATTCAGCTGGTGGTGGTGGAAAATATGGTTACTTTAGTCCAGTTAATGGTGCAAGAGGTGCTAACGGCACAGGTGCAGCCAATTCTGGTGATGGAGGTCATCTTCAAGTTGATTCAGGAAATGGATCTTCAGGGGTTGTAATATTAAAATATCCTGATAGTTTGGTTCTACAACTAGACTCAGGAACTTTAGTAAAAAGCACAAGCTCAAGTGTTCCTAATTATTCAGTAACAACATTTACGGCAGGTACAGGAACTATTTCTTTTGTATCTAATACACCTGCCCCAGGCAGCACTCTAGACTTTTTAGTTGTAGGTGGAGCTGGTAGCGGTGGCGGTGATAACTCAGGATCATACTTCGGAGGCGGAGGCGGAGGCGGAGGTTTCCGTACTTCTATAACTTCAGATGGAAATGGAGGTGGTCAAACAGCAGACTCAGCTCTTTCAATAGTAACGCTAACTAATTATGCTTTAAAAGTTGGAAACGGAGGAACGTATGTTCAATCTAACGGGGCCACAGATTCAGGAGACGATAGTATTTTTGGCTCTATTACTTCTAAAGGTGGAGGTGGAGGAGGTGGATACCCAAACGGAGCTGGACAAAATGGAGGAAGTGGTGGTGGTGGTGCTGCTAGTGGAGACCCCGCAGACCCAGCCCCAGCCGCAGGTCAAGCGGTTACCTCACCCGTAATACACGGTTATGATGGTGGACAAAGTGGATCAGGTTCAGTAGGAGGCGCAGGTGGAGGTGGTGCTGGAGCAGTGGGTTCAAATAATAGTGGTGCTACAGGTGGAGCAGGAGGTGCAGCCAAAGCATCAACTATAACAGGATCAACTTTATACTACTCTGCGGGAGGCGGAGGACAAAGGGCACTCTACGGAAGTCAAGGTGCAAACGGTAGTAATTACGCTACAGGAAATACAGGAAGCGCTAACAGGGGGGCAGATGGAAATCCTGGGGTGGTAATATTAAAATATTCTTCTTCTTATAGCATGACGATACCTGGTGGTGTAACATCAAGCACGGATAGCACAAGTGTACCTGGTTATAAAATAACTACTTTTACCGATACAGGAAACGCAACAGTTCAAGTTCAATTCACTAATTAATATGGCACACTACGCATACATATCAAATAAAAACCATATTCAAGGATACCTAAAAGAACTTGAAGAAGTTAAAGAAAAACAAAACAGTTTGACATACGAAAATGTTGAACAAGACCAACAAAAGCTTTCTGATTTAATTGAAGAAGAAAATGCTATAAAAGAAAAAATAAACCTATCCTTATGTGATGTTATTAAAGTAATACCTGGTGCAAATGAAATAGATGAAAATGGAGAAGACAAAACAGAGTATTGGGAAAAATATTATAACCATGGATACCCCGAGATGAAAGTAAAAAGAACTTCTTACAATACAAAAGCAGGAGTACACACAAAGGGTGGCACACCGTTTAGAAAAAATTATGCGGTGTTGGGTGGCCTCTACGACCCTGTAAGAGATGCTTTTTATACA